>Ga0115001_10001401_pt1 | contig 18631 bp, 11 predicted proteins | sample ArcticOcean_MG_C_12_FD_89869 | JGI IMG/M metagenome (GOLD analysis project Ga0115001, IMG submission 89869) | Marine microbial communities from western Arctic Ocean - ArcticOcean_MG_CB8_130 | ecosystem: Environmental > Aquatic > Marine > Oceanic | place: Arctic Ocean: Canada Basin | collected... | reverse complement strand
CTATTCGACTCTATCGCTCGCGCTTTGCTTACGTTGGTCGTCGTCGTCGTCGTCGTCGTCGTCGTCGTCGTCGTCGTCGCGCTCTCTTCTCCATTTTCCACTTTCTTAAATCTACTACTACTATTACTACTACTACCGTTACTATTAAGCGCGTTCGTCGTCGCTTCATCGTTCGCCGTTTCTTCCTCTGCGTCACCTTCCGCACTCTTTTCAGTTCTCGAAGACGGAGACGAAGAAGACGCGTTCGCCTGTTTCACGTTCATCCTCGCTCGTCTCTTCGTACTCCAACCCATGCCTTTGCTCGTCCAATACCTATCGAACTCGGTGCTCTCAGTACTGGCACAGATCGAACGAGTACTGGCCTTAAAAATTGCGAGTCTTCTTCTTCTTCTTCTTCTGCTACTGCTACTGCTCTCTAAACTCTTCCTAAAGACATTATCCGTTCGTCGATGATCGACTGCTTCTTCTTCTTTTAGCTCGTTCGATCGCGATGTTCTCCTAGGACTACTTTCAGCGATAGTTAACGCATATCGCTCGTTCGACCTCGAATATGTTGAAGATGAAGATGAAGATGATGTTCTACGACTACTTTGCGTGATAATTAACGCAGATCGTGAAGATGAGCAGTCGATCATCGAGAACGAAGAATAACAAAGCATTCTATTCTATCTATCTATATATCTTTGTTTCGCTTGAAGATGTCTTCTTAAACGAACGAACTCTCTCTTTTTTGAAGAATTTGAACGAAATTGGAAAAGTCTCAGAAATGGGCAGCAGAGGGAGAGAGGGTACTTTTAGTAGTAGTAGTGTTGTTGTTATAATACTGTCGTGAATAGTATTGTTACTTATTAGGACACAGCAGAAATAATCGATAAGACAGAAAAGAGAATGAACAGTGATACGAGTAATACGAGTAATAACGACGACCAACGGCAACAAATGACGAACGAACAGCGCGAACAAGCGTTCCAAATGGCGAATCAAGAAATGGAATACAGAGTAGATTTGTTCAATAAGTTAGTGAATACTTGTTACGAGAAGTGCATCGATAAACGATTTAAAGATGGGGATTTGAACGTCGGTGAGAGCGCTTGCGTCGATAGGTGTTCGAGTAAGTATTGGCAGAGCGTTGGGATCGTTGGGCAGTTGTTAGGCGCGAATCAACAACCACAGCAATGATGGAAGCGAATTGATTTTTGATGGTTTCGTGGTTATGCTGATATACATGTTTAGAAATTAGAGAGAGAGAGAGATTTTAATCCAGTATTAGTAATTAACTAGTATACATGACATCCGTACGAATTAAGAACTTTGATGATTGACCAGTGCTGGACGGAAGGACTTCTCGACCATCGTGTAATAGGTGTGCGAAGTCGCCTTCGATTGCACCGTGCGGGAAACATAAGATATCGCCAGTGTTCCCTTTCACGCTCGTTATGTATCGAGCGAGCGGGAAATTACCGTCTCCACAGGATTTCGTTAGACCAGAGTTTGATTTACGCGAATTCGATTCGTTTTCGTCTACGAAGAAGCCAGTTTCTCCACCGATGTGTTCGTCTCCGTTTAAGTATATTATTAAAGAATACGCCGAACTACTCGTGTTATTTTCCTGTTTATATACAGTCGATTTGTCGTAATGCGGAATCGAACACGTTTTTTCGCTGTACCGATAACATCGCAATCTTTTGTCGAGCATTGATTTATCGTCTGAAACTAAATATCGACCACTTAGTGCGTCGGCGCCAGAGCGTTCGGGGAAAAATCTTCGAATTCGTTTCGCCAATTTTTCGAGAACCGCTTCGTTTTTGTTGTTGTTGTTTTCATCAGGAGTCCACGATACCGGTTCAACTGGAAGCCGAGATTCACCATAAAACGTATCAGTCGTCGATAAAGTAATAATTGGATCAACCGCGAGAATTCTAAAACCTTCGAGAATGGACTCTAAGTTCTCCTTTTTTTGCAAGTCCTCGTTTCGTTTCAATAACTCGATGTTTGTGCGCATGATCTTTTCAGCCATCGACTCTCTACGCGCGTTTGTCTGATTATATTTGTTCGGTTGAATTTGATCGCAATATTTAGCGAGAACGCGCGATGATGCTTTTGAAAAACAGTTCCGTAAGCGAAACGCTCCCGGAACACCGCCAATCATTTCTTTTATAATCTCCTGATGGTCTTCTTTGAAATCTTTTTCAAGCGCATCAATAGCTTGCAACTCGTCAACATCATCAGTCTGCTTCTGCTGCTTATTTATATTGATTTCTTCCTTACACGCATTCTCCTTACATTTATCTTCGAGTGTTCTATCACGCTCGGCATAATACGTACACCAATACGGCGTATCATCCATATTTTCTATTTTCTTCGCGAAGCGTTTTTTCAACGCGCGCCAATTCCTAAAGTCGTCTATTCTGCTGCTGCTACGATCATTATTAATATCAATCGATTCTATCGGTGCTTCTTTCGTGTCGTTCTCCATCTCTTGAATAAGAATCTCAATTTGTAGTCTCGTATTTTCATCTTCGATTTCTTTCGCAAAATTATCGTGCAAACTTCTTTTCGCGAGTTCGCGAGGCGTGCATTTCAAAATAGCATCTTTTGCGTTTGAATCTGCGCCACGTGCGAGTAACGAACGATACGTTTGTATCGCAAACTTCGTACCCAAAAGATGCGACGGTTTATCAAGCATGGTTTCAATTTCTTTAATCCTTTGCGAATGACGTTTCCAAGCTATTTTTTCAATATTAATTTTTTTCTCGATACTTTCAGCCAATTTCATTTTCAAATTTTCACACTCTTGGAGCAAATCCAAACCGACGATGTATTTCTGAACGAGTATTGCCGCTCTGTGTAAAGGAGTCATTCCAAAAATGTCTCTTTGGTTGATATTAGCACCACGTTCGAGCAATTCTGGAATCATATGCTGCTGACCATATGAAGACGCAAAGTGTAACGGTGCACCAGAGCCGTTATCTTGACCAGCGTAATACGGATCTGCTTCTAAAATCGAACGAAATATATCCAAGCGGCCTATTGAAATACTGCAATAGAACGTCGATGGAGGATACAATACGCGATGTCGCATAACTAAAATATTATCATCGTTGTCGTCTTCCTTTTCTTCAAATGAGCGAGAATTTAGCATTGAATTTTCCAATTGAATCCGTTCTTGGAACCGTTCGAGAGTTCCGCTCAATATGATTTTATCTTCCATTTTTGCTAAATCACTTGGACGAAACCCTTCAGAATCTTTCGCGATATGTAGATTGGAAATTCCAAGTCTGCGCGAGTTCTTAATCAACCAATCAACTACTTTTACATTTCCTCGTTGAGCCGCTTTATGCAACACAGAGTGCCCGTTTGCATTGACGAGTCGAAACGAGACGGATAATCCCATGAGATATTCACAGACCGCTACGTTATCACCATCTCCTTGACAGGCCCACATCGATGCATTGCAACCGTACTGATTTGCACACTCTCTCGGATTAGCTCCAAACTTTATTAACATTCTCATGACTTCGATCTCACCTTGCCACGTTGCCCAGGCGAAAGCTGATGTTCCATCGTTTGTCTTACAGTTCACGTCGACGTTGCATTTTTCGAGTAAGTATTCAGAAACGAGCATGTTTCCGTTTCGTGCGGCCCAGTGTAACGGCGTACGACCTTCATAACTCCTTTTACCCGTTTGAGGATGATTATTTGGGTCAAATCCACACTCTTCGACGAGGTATTTTACTACATGCAAATGAGCACTACCACATGCCCAGTGCAACGCAGACGCTCCGTTCGCATCTCGCCTCTGCAAGATTTCGGAAGGCTCTTCTTGACGAAGTGCTTTGAGTGCTTCGAGATCACCTCTTCGAGAATATTCGAGCGAAGATGGTAGTCGCGCAATTTTTTTCTCTATTATACATTTCTCAAACTCTTCCCCTAAATCACCGTTCTTTGCACATTCTACGCATCGTTTCAAATCCATTGGATCTTTCTTCTTGTTCTTCTTCGTTTCTATTTTACTCTGTTGTGATTTATTATTATAACCTCCTACATCGTTCAATATCACACTAAGCGCTAAACGTTCATGTTCAACCTCCTTTATCGCATCAACGTGACTAAACTTATGCGCGGTCTTCTGATGCCACCATAACGAACGTTCATCGGTCACAAAGTTACCGCAAATCGAACAGCGCCACCATCCATCTTCTTTCGCTCGCTCGTAATACTTCCTCGAGCAAAACCTTATAGATCCGCTTTCGCACACTTTCGCATCTACGTACGCCTCTTCGGCCATTTTATGCGTTACGAATTCTAACAAACATTCCGCGAGCTCTCGCGCTGACTTAAACTCTCTCTTCACTCCGTATTCTGAAATAATTGTCATCGCACTACTAATCTCGGTTCTCACATTTTTTGCAAATCGCTCGTTACGGTTATTCTCATCATCCGCCGCTCCGTCGCGCGAGACGCAAACACTGTCACTGAACCCTTTCCTATATCTATAGTATACACAAATCGCTATTTCGGATACTTTATCGAACGCTCTCGGTGCTACGTTCTTATCATTCACGGTCAAAGAAGAGCAAGGTGGACGATGAGTAGAAGAATTCATGGTACCATCGCTGTTATCATTCGCTCGACGAGTGTTCCGTTTCGTCTGTTTCGTCAGTAATTCCGCGAAGCGTTGAACGTTGAAGACGTCTGAAACGAATCCTCGCGAGGCGAACTTCGTGAACGCGTCCAGTAAGGCGATCGCTATTAAGTCTCCCTGGACAGATTCTGCGATTTCATTGATCAGTTCTGCCGGTTCATCAGCGCGTTCTTCTTCTTCTTCTTGTTTTTTATCTTTAGGGGGAAAGTCCATGTTTAGTGCGTATATCTATTCATTACACGCTACCTAAATAAAGTGTGTTCTCGCGTGCTAAGAAATGGTACTCACGAAGAAGTGTTTGTCGTTAAAGCGAATTTTGCGCATCTTTTGTTCTTTTCTAGTAACGCACCATTCTGCGTCGCTCTAGTCGCGTTGAGAAAATGTCGCGATTGAGAAAACGTCCGCGTTTTCTAATAAGGCATTTATTTCCACGCGTAACATTTTGCGAGCTGCGGTTTCTTTGACAGAATTGCGTCGAGTTTGGGCGAAACTTCGCGCGCGAAATCGTCCTCGCCCAAACTCCTCTTCTTCCTTTCCTCGGCTATAATACTGATGAAGAAGAAGAAGAAGAAGAAGAGGGGCAATGTTTTTCTCATTATTGTTAAACTGGTTTCTTTAACAGAATTGCGTCGAGTTCGGCCGAACCTTCGCCCCCGAAATCGTCCTCGCTCAATCTCCTCTTCTCCCTTTCCTCGGCTACGGCGATAAATTGAACATATTTACGCGAGAATACTTCGATGTAATACGTGGCGCCGTTCCAAACGCAGCACGCGAAACACAACAAGATCACGAACGTGTGCACGTAAAAGTTCACGTAACACATCGTCGCTACGATAAACGTGATGACCGTGTAAATGAACTGCATCGCGACAAAGACGAATTTCGTTTTGAAAGATTCGGCGGAGAATTCCTCGTCTTCGGCGAATAGACCGACTTTACGAAAGAATTGTAAAGATATTCGGTTCTTTTTGTTCGGTTTCGTTGATATCCAACGCAAAGATGTGACGAGTTCAGGGTCGTCCCTGAACTTTTTGGCATCCATCCATTCCGTTTTTACCAAGTACGCTATTTGCCAAATCGTGTATAAGAGTATTGGGTAGATCCAAAACTCTTTCGTGTAATGCTTATACGCGTCTTGCGTCAATTCATCGACGTCTAATCGTTTTTTTTCGCCGTGGCCGTACCATCTGCCGCACCACGTTAAGACCGACGGCCATAAATGAATAAACACGGACTGTACTTTGTCCCACGAATGAAACACTAAAGAATTTCTCCAAATCGGAATCGCTAAAATGATCGGCCCGTTCGCGAACGTAAAGATCGTCCTAAATAACTTCACGTTTTGGTAATCCCATAAGTGAAAATACATCGTCGCCGCGTGCGAAAAATAACAGAAATCAATCATGAAATAATGCCACTTCAATTGTACGTAATAAAACACTCTCGTTATTAGAACCACGGGCATCGCTAACAAATAAAACATCCAAAACTTCTCTGGATACTTCATCGCAATCGCTTCCGTGATCAACAAACCAAACACACCAGAGAAAAACGCTACTTTATCCACGGTCTTAATCGTTTTTGGTACTTTCAGAAAATCTCTAATTCGATAATTCGGATCGCCCGTAATACGTTTCCTCGCCGCTTGTTTACTCTTCTCGATCGTTTTCCTCACGATGATCTTTCCTCTCCCGTTCGTCGTAACTGATTTATTAGTCGTAGCAGTCGGTTTCACTTCTTCCATCGTCTTCGCTAAGCAATTATCACCACTACTATCCTTTCTTATCTCGCGCTCGCTCTCGTCGTTACCGAAGACGTCTGCGCGTTCTTTTTCACCCAAAGACTCCTTCGAAAGCACTCGCTGCAATCGACTCCTCATTCTCTACAACGACGCGATACTGCTGCTGATAACTAACCACTACTACTACTACTACTGCTACTACTACTACTGCTACTACTACTACTGCTACTGCTACTAAATCACGCTTTTAAACACGCGAAGAAGAAGAAGAAGAAGAAGAAGAAGAGAACGTATCACAACCTTTAATAGGGGATCAGCGCATCATCGAATGTAGTGTTGTTTTGAAACTCTCTATTCACCGCGACGCATGGTAAACACGCACACGCACACACACAAACGAATGTATGAAGAGTACGCCGTACACCTACGCGGCTGCCTTTAACAGAAGTGCTCTTTGTGCGTGTAAAGTAATCATTAAGAGCGCACACATTTTTTAGGGGAATCCCTCTTCATGAATAGGAAAATTCTGTTTATTTAGGGTTTCGCCCTAATCATTTTTTACACTGTAATAATCTTATTCTTGTGTATATGTACATTGTGCACATGAAAATGCGATGAGCTATAACTTCAACGATTGACGGCGATGTTAAGATTTTTTCTGTGCTAAATATCGTCGTAAAACATTCGTTCGCATCGTAAACGAAACACGCGCGCGATTTTAAAACCGAGATCTTCGCTACACGTTTAAATGTTTGACCTTCTTCTCAAGACGTTGTTTTCGATCAATAACTAGTGCGCTTAAAACACGACAAAGAAACGAGTATTCATGCATACTAGTACGTATTGATTCTCAACACGTTTTATCGCATCCATAACCTCGTATTAAGAAAAATTCGCAGTATGATAGTATGCAAGAAGAACTCACAAAAGTTTTCCCCAGCATGTCAATCAATAGTGGCAAGTTGTAAACGACGGAAAACGGCACTTCTTTAACGACCATCATCAGCAGCAGCAGCAGCAGCAGCAGCGGCGTAAATAAAACAAAGAAACGGTGAACATGGATCCATACGAACGATTGCTCACGAAAACCGACATAACGACGACGACGACGGTCGAAGAAGAGGACCAAGTAAAAGACGTGTTGAGCAATTTGGGAAGAACGAAGAACGCGGTGATGATCAAAAGGGAACGCGCGTGTAACGTAGCGAAGAACTTCTTAGCGCTCTCGATCATGAGCTCGATCGCGTATTTACTAATCTCGATACTCAGATCTGTTTAAGTCGGAGTTAAGAGCGCATAGGAACAGTAAATGCAGTTCAGTGAAAGAGATTTGTTAAGTTTAATCGAACCAGCCTTAAGGGCGATCGATGCAGAGATAAAGTTCGTGGTCTGTACCGCGAAACCACAGAGGGCGGTGGTCGAGAAAAGCGGAGGGTCGGTTTTATTAGAGCTCGAGATTCGAGCGAAAAGGAGTGATTTTGATGCGAACGCGGCGCTCGATTGCGCGAACGCGAACGCGTTTGAGGATGCGTTTAATAGAGTACAAACGAACGAGAACACGCGACGAGGGAAGGATTATTTCTTGAGAGAACCTTTGGCGGTGTTCGAGACGAGATGCGCGAGCGCGATTATTTTTGTATACGAACATCGAACGCATACGTTGAGGACTTGCGCGCAATTTTCGTATTCGTGCTTTGGAGAGTCTCGTACGAGGAGATTGATTATTGCGATGCAGATTTTGCAAGCGGTTACGTATGCGCACGAGAAAGGGTATTCGTTTCATGGAAGCTGTGGATTAGAGAATTTCGTGATTGTTGACGAAGAAAAAGAAGGGTTTGATGAGAAGACTTTAACACCATTGATTGAGATTGCGTTCCATGGGAAAGCTGGTAGGAGACGACGACGCCGACAAAAACAAGGACGAAATCATTCTAATAAGAAAAGTCATCAATATCTGGAAAATAGAGATGAAGAATATAAAGATGATGCGAGCGAACTAGACAGACGTAATTTACGCGGGTTAACAGCAGCTTGGCGCATTGGAGCAATTTCGAATCTCGAATACATATCGCGAATAAACGTCGTTAGCGGTCGCAAAGTAGGTGATTTTCGATTTCATGCGTTCATGCCTTGGGTCATTGATTTTTCGAAACATCCATTTGCAAACGAAAATCACAAGAACAACGAAGATTTAGGCAATGTCGATGGCGCTAATAATAACAACGACGAAAAAGACGACGATAAACCTTTGTTCGGATATAGAGATCTTTCAAAGACAAAAGCGCGATTAATGAAAGGCGACGAAATGCTCGATAAATCTTTCGACGATTTTGGTTTCCATCTCGTTGATGATCCAGCTTTGTCCGAACTAGGTGCGTGCGTTCAATCTGCGCGGAATTTATCTAAATTTATGCTTTGTCGATACGTAAGGCCTGACTGGGATCCGAACGAGTACCCTAAAAGTATCGAGCGCATCTTCGAAACGACGCCAGACGAGTGTTTGCCTCGTTTCTATTACGATCCCACAATTTTCACTTCAACTTTAAGCTCTGAAGATGGATTACAAAACTTGGAAGTACCAAAGTGGGTTAAAAATGGCGACGCGGAAGAATTTATAAGGATTCATAGATCGTGTTTAGAGTCAGATTCAGTCAGTAAACGGTTGCATAAATGGATAGACTTACATTTCGGATATCAGGTTGGTAACGCTTCAAACCCTCACGCAGTTTTCGCGAAGAATACTTGTAAGTTCGGAGAAGACGTAGGAAAGTTACTCGAATTTGGTCGAATGAAAGTTTTTAGATACGCGCATCCACAGCGAAGAACTAAAAACAGTCCTCTGCGCTCGTTAAGTTTTGGAGAAGAAGACGATGGACAAGACGACGATGATGAACACGAAGATTTATTGAGAAAATATAGAGACGTTTCTTTGAACGACTCATTCAACGACGACCACGACGAACATGATTACGATATGGACGACCTCTCTAACGCTGAAGAAGACGTCGTTAATGACTTGCGAGCTCTTGGAGCGGCTTTATTTACAGTTTTCACCGGCCGCGATATTCCCGAACACCTTCGCGAGATCCGTGAAAGAGCTCTCGTCGATAGTCTCGGAGCGTTTGTAGATATTGAAGACGCACTGCTCGAAAATGATGCTAGGGAAGAGCTAAGATATTTGTTCGAGAGCGACGACGCAAACGAAATACCAAGCGTTGTTAAAGATTTTATCGAGAAGCTTATTTTCGACGAAATTCCACCGAGCGCGAATGAAATCTTAAAACTCGATTGCTTCGATGCAGAAACGTTAATGGATTTAATAAACATCCGAAATTCGACAAAGCTCGGGTCTATCGAACGCATCGTAGCCTGTGATGAATTGAACAGACTAGCGAAAAAGAATATGAGTGGAAAGAGCTTCCAAAACGCTGTCTTACACGCAACTATAGTAATCGAGGAAAGTATGCATGCGATTGCGTGTTGTTCGAAAATACACATCGAGAAATATTCCCGTCGAAGCATGGAAAGAGCTATGGCGTCTTCAGCGTTATTTCAAAGCTGCGCGGATTATTTAAGCGCACTTAATTTGCAGAAGTTCAATGCTTCTAAATCTAGCTATATAGTTACGAGCATTCTTCAAAAGCCGGCGCATTTAGCGAAGTATGTTTTGCTCAAGCAATACTGCGAGAGTTTAGAATTAGGCGCGAATGAAGAAATTTCAGATGACGTGAATCATCCCGTTTCGGCGAAAGAATATTTCCAAAGAATAAACGAAGAAGGCCCGAGCTTTAGAAGAGAATTGTTACATCAGACCGTCGCGAGTTCGATTGCATCCGCTGTTGGCTCTGATTTCGATTTCGATGATAAGATGATCCCTTCGCTTCTAACGATTGTAGCGTCTTCAAGAGAAGATGTCAACGATGAAGAGCTGAATGCGTCTCTTCTCGTATTAGAGCGCATCGTTATGCGACTCAGTATGGCTGTTTTACTTCGATTAGTTATTGCGCCATTGATTATGATTATAAGCTGTAATCGCAACAGCGATAAAGCTGCTCGAGCGAAACAAGCAATAGAAATGATTCGAGTTGCTCGGCGAATTCCTGCGCATCTTGACATTGCTCGACAAAGCCAGTTTTATTCTTCCGCCGCTTCGACGAGAGATTCGCAAAAAAATGATATTAAAAAGATTAAACGCAAAGACTCGAGAGAAATAGCACTTCTTTCCTTGGAGCGATACGTTTCTAACGCAACAGGTGATGTTAATGATGAAAATTCACTCGATCAAAAAGAGCTCGATGCAAGTATTAAAAATACGTGGATTAAAGGACCCTGGCGCTTTCTTCCGGTGGACGTCGTACAACCTGCTAGTAAAGACGGGTACTTTCGCGACGAAAGTCCTTGGGTCGTTCGTCTCGAGACTTTAGCAAAATGGAGAGCGCATTCGAGAGGCTTCGGTGTAGATGCGCGGAAATCGTCGATTGATATGCCAGCAAACGTGAAGATGTATTCGCGTTCTACACTTGTAGATGACGCAAACACTCATAATAATACACAAGAATTTTTTGATGGGAACAGTTCGTTGCGCGTTTCGGAGGCAGAAACGCGCGTATTAACGTGTGGAGCGCATTATAGAAGCGGATTGCGACGAGGCACGTCAATTCGTGTGTGGCGTATAAGTAATTCACCAAAAGTATCGGAGTCTTCTTATACACAATTTCGTGCACCTTTTGCGATTCACGAGCCGGATGCGAATATCCGCGCTGGGTGTTTTTTAGATCCAAGAGGAGAAACGATTGCGACGGCTGACGATGCTGGTTATTTACGAGTGTGGCAAGCGAAATTTTCATCGAATACTGTTGGTGACTCCTTATTCGATGATTTTGAAGACGAAAACGACTTTAGCGACGACGACGAGATTGTAACGAACGATGTTGCTGAAAACGTGCGGACGATGTGGCGCTCGAGAGACAAAACGCTGACGGCGAGGCGAGATGGCTTTTCGTGTCTCGCTCATGATTCAAATTTGAACTATCTCGTCGCTGGAACCTTAAGGGGTTCAATCACAATTACTGATTGTGAATCAGGTGCTTATGTCAGATCGCATACTCTTGCTGATGATGACGTTAGAGGAACTCGTTCAATTGAAGTTGAAGCGAATAATATTTTCTGCTCTTATGGAAATGGTTCGGTTACCGCAATTGACGTAAGAACTTGCAAATCATCGTTCTTAAATTTCAAGGCGCACGACGACAAGTGCACGCGCGTCCGATGCATTGAAAAGACTCAGCAGTTCATTACGAGTTCAATTGATGGAACGGTGAAGATCTGGGATTCTCGGAAGATTGAACGTTCAGCGATGCAAATTCGATCATATTACATTGATGACACCCAAATGTCAAAAAGTTTTAAAAATAGAGTACCGAGCTATTCTATAAATGATTTCGATGTGATTGGAAAGAGTTGTTTCGTTGCTACGAACTCGCAAGGAATTGGCATAATTGACGTTGACGTCGATGCTACCGAAGATGATGCCGTAAAACTAGAAACGAGACCCATCGACCACGATAAAAATAGTACCATAGCAATTCAAATTCTCCCACGTTCGCACCTTTTCGTAGTGCTTTCAGATGACGGAGTCGTTCGCGTATGTCGCTAGAAGATCTAATTATTTAGATGTAGTAAAATAGTATTCTGAAATATGAAACAACAAAATTTAGGCACAGTGATTTTTTAATTCGCTAACTTTTCTCATCGCGTCGGTCTGAAACATTCTGCTTTCTTCGAACATATCTCGTACTTTGAGGAATTTGCAATAAGCATTGCCATACTTCTCATATATCGAGTAATATCCATTTTCCAATCCATCTAACCACCCAAATTTGCCGAAGTGTAAGCGACCGTTACACTGCGAAGATGAAACCAAGAGTTTGATTGCATCGTCATACGCTTTAATGCCCTCCTCGGAAGTTTTAAAATTCTCGATATTCACGTACATCGAAGCACGTCCGTTACTTGGAGAAAGCAAAGCAGATTCCGCAGATAAAAACCTTATCAAAATAGGACTCCTATAAAAGTTTGGTCGCTCTATGCTTTCCATGAAATATCGTAAACAACGTCCAGCATCCGCGAGGTCGATCGAAACTTCGTTCTGTTCCATTGGGAAATTATCGTTGCGGTCCAATTGTCGCTCGGTCATGGTGAGATACGCCTTACTCGCATTTGTTGATGTAACACTTTCTATCGAGTTCTCTAAAGCGTTTTTCCAAAGGTTCGTCCAAGTAATTGAAAGTCTGTCGTTCTGCATGAACCGGTTCCGAGTGGTATCTGGATCGTTGACGCTTGAAGTAGATTTCGAGGGCGTTACTTGGAATAGGAACTCGTTAAGATTTCTGGGCACATTTGAATCGTCATCGTTGCGTCCTTTGATAGTTTTCAAAAGAATAGCAGACCTTGCTTTTCTTTCGTCATCAGTCAATTCATTACTAAACTCTTCGTTTCTTCTAATTTGAACTCTACGCGAATCCGAAGTTGGAACGAAATAGAAATAGGACGAATCGTCGAGCTTTTGAACTTCTTTTGATTTCATTGCGCATGAATTAAACCAATCTTCATCTTCATCTTTGACATTTGCTTTGCACTTTGTGATTATATCGCTCGCGGCTTCGATTTCTCGAAGCATTTTGTCAGAAGATACTTCCTCGTTAATCCGTTGCGCAGAGGATTCTTTGATCACTTCCAACGTCACGGCTAAAGTAATACCTAATTGGCCTACATTGCAACGAAACGCATCGAAGATTGTATCTCCATACTCTTCTCTTGTTATGGTAGTTATTGTTGCGTTTGATAACATCACGCGTATCGCTAAGAGCTGCTGAGAGATTGATCCAAATTTTAACGACGACCCGTGCGTACACGTGGAAACGGCGCCGCCTATCGTTTGATCAATGAACCAAGGTACGGATTTTAACGTCCATCCTTCTGCAGCTAGCTTACCTATATATGAAAGAAATACATAAGTAGCGCACATATGTAAACTAAAACAACGTACTTAATACATCTCTCGTCTTCATTCCCGCGTCGACTGTCACAAATTTGCCGCTCATGTGAATATCGAACGCTCTCGATCTCAATTCATTCATGAACACGTTCACGCTTAAATCTGATTCATCAGCGCTTCCACGTGCGCACCAAAACAACTCGTTCCAACTATGCGCGTTAGACGACACCGCTCTCATCTTCACGTTCCTCTCATCCGAACCTTTAACTTCTGCGATCACGAGTCTCAACTCTTCTTCCGTTTTCGGCATCGCGACTTTTTGCTTAAACTTACATGCGTGCAAGCCTTGAAAGTTCGATAAAACTGGCCTATCCGTGCTCGTTGAAGCATCCACGAACACGACACTCGATTTACTGCACACGAACGCGACGAAGAAGGAGAAGAGGAACGCGCTCGTTTTAAATACGCTCGTCATCGTCGCCCTCGTTGCGTGTGTGCGACCAGGAACAATTAAAATGAAAAGATATTTCGCACGAGTTTTAGAACTGTGATCTTTGACTTTTTTTTGTTTTTGTTAGTTGGTGGCTACATAAAATCACATTTCTGTTTGTAAAAAAAGCGTCCACGACGTGCACTGAAATCTCAAACACTGTTTCGTTTTCCACATACTCTCTCTCTCTCTCTCTCTCTCTCTCTCTATATATATGAATTCATACACGCGTTTACTCTCTGTCTGTGCGAGCGGCGCTCGTCTGTCGTCTGTCGTCGTCGTCGTTGCAGGTTTTGATCTCTAATCTGTATTTTTTCAAACGGACTTTACTTAAAAAATATCTTTTTATTCCCTTTTTATTTGTTACAATTGGATACTCGCGACCACGACGTGCACTGAAATCTCCAACACTGTTTCGTTTTCCACGTACTCTCTCTCTCTCTCTCTCTCTCTCTCGCGAACGTCGTCGTCGTTGCACAGGTTTTGATCTCTCCGTATTTCTTCAAACGGGATTTAAGTACAAGTACTGATCAAAAATATCTTCTCAATGTTCCCTTTTTCTATATTCTATTTTGGATACTTTTCCGAATTATTCAAAACAAAAAAAGTGAACGCGGAGCCCATAATAAAATAAAAAACAACGTTTCGTTCGTCTTCATCGTAAGATATCAATAAACAACAGAACTCAAGATCGAGCTCGCGCGAAACAGAAGCACTTTGAAACACACACGCACGATTAGAAATGGACGGCGTATTCCCCGAAGCGTTGAAGACGTTGAAAGAAGCCGATCCAACGATCTATGGATTGATTCAAAGAGAGAAACTGAGACAGATCAAAGGGATCGAATTAATCGCGTCGGAGAACTTCACTTCGATGCCGGTGATGGAGGCTCTAGGGTCGTGTTTAACGAACAAGTACTCGGAAGGACAACCGAACGCGAGGTATTACGGTGGTAACGAGAACATTGATTTGATCGAGATCGAGTGTCAAAAAAGGGCTTTAGCGGCGTATTCGTTAGATGAGAAAAATTGGGGCGTTAACGTGCAACCGTATTCGGGGAGCCCGGCGAACATGGCTGTTTATGTCGCGTTATTGCAACCGCACGATAGAATCATGGGCCTCGACTTACCATCTGGTGGGCATTTAACGCATGGGTATTATACAGCGAACGGGAAGAAGATTAGCGCGACGAGTATTTTCTTCGAGAGTTTGCCGTATAAGGTTAATTACGATACAGGATTTATCGATTACGATAAGTTGGAAGAGAAGGCGATGGACTTTAGACCAAAGTTGATCATTTGTGGTGGAAGTGCGTATCCAAGAGACTGGGATTATAAGAGATTTCGAGCGATTGCGGATAAGTGCGGCGCGATGTTGATGATGGATATGGCGCACATTTCTGGCCTAATCGCCGCCGAAGAACAAGCGTCGCCGTTTGAGTATTGCGATATCGTTACGACGACGACGCACAAGTCTTTGAGAGGTCCGCGAGCTGGGATGATCTTCTTCAGAAGAGATGAACGCGCGTTCGAAGGTAAAATTAACAACGCCGTTTTTCCTTCTTTACAAGGCGGGCCGCATAACCACCAAATCGCCGCGTTATGCGTTGCATTGAAGCATGTCAAAACTGACGAATTCAAAAAGTACCAAGTCCAAACGAAGAAAAATGCCGACGCGTTGGCAAAGAAGTTAATCAGTTTGGGTTACTCCATGGTCACCGGCGGTACTGAAAACCATTTAGTGTTGTGGGATTTAAGACCAAACGGGTTAACTGGATCGAAAATGGAATACATTTGCGACTCTGTGCACATTACGTTGAACAAGAACGCCGTGTTCGGCGATGCGAGTGCTTTAACACCAGGTGGATGCCGCATCGGCGCTCCAGCTATGACCTCGAGAGGCTTAGTCGAGAAAGACTTTGAACAAATCGCTATGTTTTTGGACGAAGCGGCTAAGATTGGTTTAGCCGCACAAGTAACGCACGGAAAGATGTTAACGGACTGGAAGAAAGGTATTGATGGTTCCAAAGAAGTCATCGCTTTGAAAGAAAAAGTTGAATCTTTCGCCGAAGCGTTTGCTATGCCCGGATTCACTCGCGATTCGGTCGATATATAAATTTAAACACAAACATTATATCTACCTATATTATTTCTAATACAATATCATAATAACCAAAGTTGGACAAAAAGTTTTGCTCGGTAAAGTGCGTGAATATCTCGAAGAAATTAAACGCGAACAAAGGATAAAAATGAAACAATATCGACGTTGTATAGATTTCTTCTTCTTCTTCTTCTTTTCCTCTTAACCGAGGTCGTCATCGGTTTGTATGCACAACTTTTTTAAGTCTTCGTGCAGAAGCGAGAGATACAAATCTCAGCAGAGAGATACAACACTCATCATCATCATCATCATCATCAGTGTCAAACGATAAAATCTGCTCCACTAGCGCTCATCCTCATCCTAGAATCGTTCCTAATCACACCACCAGTACTACTACTCGACTTACTCTTAAACCTATTCGTGTTCATGTTCTGTGGCCTCGGACTTATCTTCGCTTTACTGTTTAAGTCTTCCTCTCTTTTTTCTTGGATCTCGGCGTAGATATAAATCAAGAATCCGATGATGAGTAATATGATCAAAACGACTGTGACAATCGTCTTACGCTCTTGTAATTTCATATCGCGCGAGGAATCTGGGTGAAAATATGACTCGATCATCTCCTTACTTGATTCCATTCCCATTTTCGTCCTTGTCGTTATCGTTGTCGTCGTTGTTCTTAATCGGTTGGAGTACACATTTTTTTTAATGCGATTTCTGATAGTCGATGGTGGATTTCCCCCTCATCAGTCTCTCTCTCCAGACTCTCTCTCTCTCTACTGACTAAAAATCATCGAGGTCGTCGATCTCTTCGTCGGTATCGACGCCGCTACCATAATCGTGTTCATCGAACCCGTCGCGTTCATATTCGAGTAAGTTCTTAAGTTTCTCGCCGTGGCCTTCACCGCGATTTCCAAGAGTGCCGCCCGCGTCTCGCGGCAACTGCTCTCGAAACGATGACAACGAGTCGGAGTTGTTGTTTTTATTTTTACCTCCTCCCCGTTGTTGTCGTTGCGAAGGAGAAGTGTTGTTGTTGTTATCGCCTTCGTGTTGAAACGCGAGTCGAACGTTCTTTTTTGCTTCAAGTTCGCGCGAAGAAATCGCCGTTGCAGCAGTACCGAGATTGAACGTGGAGAATTTGTTCATTTTTTCTGCTAATTTCTCCGAGCGCGTTTGATCGCGCATCTCTTGAATCTCCTTTGCGTTCCTACGCGCGTCGTCGATCGAAGTGTATTCTAAACGAACGAACGATCGTTCGTTTATTTCGTTCACTTTAACGAACTGAACGATATCGGTTTCTTTAGTCTTCCTCGACGCGCCGCGTTTCGTTTCCGCTGTAAATAAAGTCACATCATCATCATCGCCTCGCGCGATCGTCATCGTTCTTCGTTCCTCCTTCGTACTTTTCCTGATCGTCATAGCACACGAACAACTCGCGTCGTTCGCTAAAATGTCATAAACAGTAGCGCTATCGTTATTTCTTCTACGCGTAAATCTTTTATTATTATTTTCATTCCTATCTCGTTTCATGCTTCCGCTCGCCGAAGAAACCGTCACTCTCGCGAACACGTTCCTTACACCCTCCATTCTCTGTATTCTGCGCACGAATTCGATCGCTTTCTTCGCCCCGTAAGCGAACGCGACTATACTTAAATCATCCACGAAAACTGTCGTTCTTTGCCGTAAATCGTTCGAGGCATATCCATACACGGCGGACCTGACGGTTTCTTTCCTCGCTCCTCCTCGAGCGTTCGCTCGCTCTATCGCGATCGCTCGCGCGCGCGCTTCTACGCAGTATATCGAATCCTCCCCCTTCGCCGATTCTTCTCCATCGCGCTCTTCGTTACACGAACTCATCCGATCCACGATTTCTAAAACTTCCTCCAAAGCGTCGTCCAAATCTCGTTCATCGAAGCACTTTGAACAGTCAACCACAGAAACCGGGCCCTTTTCGTGGCTTTCAATGATCTCCCGAAAGCGCTTTGACTCGCTCAAGAACTTACAAAACACGACCGAGCACTCGCGCGCGCGCGTGCGTCCTTCTTCTTCTTCTTCTTCTTCCAATGCCGCGAGCTCTCTTTTCTTTCCCGATTCGCTCGATACAACTTTCCCGAACACGTCCGAGTAAATCCGCTCGCTTTCTTCACATCTCGCGCGTTGTCTCAGCACGAACAGAGAGGCGAGGTTTTGGTCCAATCGTACTCCGGCTTCATACGCCTTCAAGGTCGTTCTCATCTCTCTGTGCTTATCCTCTCTGTCTCTCTCTCTCTCTTTGCGTCGCGGGCGTGTTTTCCTTTTTGTGTAGTACGAATATATATTGAACGAGTGCAGTGTTCCTCGATTATTTACTGCGCGAAGTTCCAATTTCGTTCGCTTTAAAAGGAGTCAAAAAATGAACAAAAAGTTGGTTATCTTGGTTATTTAAAGTTTTTTAAACAGCACAAGAAATCTTCCGCTCCTTTTTCGTAGACGTAACTGTGCGCAGTTTTCTCGTTGATTTAAGCATATTATTATTATTACTATTATTACTATTCTTATTACTGCTATTATTATTATTATTGTTGTTCCTACTCGATTATTTACTGATGAGCGAAGTTCCAATTTCGTTCGCTTTAAAAGGAGTCAAAAAATGGACAAAAAGTTGGTTATCTTGGTTATTT
>Ga0115001_10001394_pt1 | contig 18672 bp, 22 predicted proteins | sample ArcticOcean_MG_C_12_FD_89869 | JGI IMG/M metagenome (GOLD analysis project Ga0115001, IMG submission 89869) | Marine microbial communities from western Arctic Ocean - ArcticOcean_MG_CB8_130 | ecosystem: Environmental > Aquatic > Marine > Oceanic | place: Arctic Ocean: Canada Basin | collected... | reverse complement strand
TACAAACACCTACACACCCACCGTTTCGGAGACGTTTACAGAAACATGCACACCAAGCATGACAACAACAGTTTCTCAGACAACTACCGAATCATGCACACCCACTATAAGTACTACAAACACTTACACACCTACCGTTTCGGAGACGTTTACAGAAACTGTTACACATAGTTATACCCCTTCTTATACAATAACATCATCACAAACATGCACCCCCACGCAGTCAATAACGTGTACATTTACCTGCACACCATCCGTCACACACACATATATACCACAACCTTACAATTTCGTAAAATTACCAGGGAAAAGAGTTTCTCCGCTACACCCAGATTCTGATTTTATTGTCGATGAGTATTTGTATCCAGGTGAAAACTTTGTAATAGAAATGTTTATTCAAACACAAAATAACCAACTATATAGCGGAAATTGGCACGTATATTACGATAACACGTACTTCGAGCCTATAACATTTATGAAATCTGATATATTCGCAACAGCTGCTTCACTACAATCTGATACTAATAAATCCACATTTATGATATTTAGACCGGAAATATATCAAGGCGTTACTGCACCCGACACAAGCGGTTCTAGTATATTGATCGGAAGGGTTTTGTATAAGGTAAAGGAAAGTGTATCAACAGGTATCATCCAGGATGCATTTTGGATAGAACACGGGACCATGAATGACTGGAACAATACATCATTTATAGATCCATCGTATGGATTAGGTACAGTAATCGATGCATTCGATGAGGGTGAGTATGGTTCCGTGACGATACAAAACAGAAGCGCGTATGTATTTGCGGAAGTGCCGATAAATTCCGTGTCAAGAGGTGATACATTCTGGATAGACATGTATATACATACAAATACACAACAAGTATACGTAGGAGATTGGGGTCTTTTGTTCGACGAAAGATATTTCACACCAGAAACGTTCGAGTCGTCGCCTTTATTCAATGGATCCGCCAACATGACTGTAAATCCGGGTCATTCTACGTTCTTATTTTCAACCCCGTCAAGTGGAACAAATAGAGAACAAACTTCAGGAACACGCATATATCTGGGAAGAGCATCATATACAGTCAAACAAGATGCACCATATGGTGTCATACACGAGGCTTTTAAATTAGTATTTACCTCATTCGGGAATTGGGGTCTAAATAATATATTAATTCCTTCACAAATACTCACACACGCTAGAATACTAGATCAATACGGGACAGGTCCATTTGGATCAATATACATTCAATAGTTAGTTTCCCATTAATGTCTGAAGGTTGTGAGTTCATCTCGGTTACCGCATATGAAGATAGGACAAAAAAATATTTAAAAAAGATTCAGCGTGCAAATTAGAATTTGTCCGTCATTTTCACAAAAATAACCTAAAGAGACAAATGTCTTATAGTATATTCGATAAGATATTCGGCGCGATATGCGGAAAATCGGTGACAATGAATAAAATATTGAAGTTATATACAATGAGTAAGAAGTTTCAAAATCAAGGTTTTATTTCTTCAATTTACGAACAACAACATGAACCAACAAAGTCAATGGTAAAACGTTTTTATGATTTAGAAAAAACCAATAAATATTTATTCGCTAGAATAAATGTACTTGAAAATAATCAAAATACAGGAGAAAAAGGCGAAGTTTTATCGCTATTAGAGCTATTTCATTTAAATCAAATGCACGAATTTAACAAATTAACAGACATATTTGGAGAAGAAGCATCAGAAGGTATCAGCATTCTTAATATGGACACTGATGATGAAATAGTAGATATAACTCAATTATCAAAGGCACCTTCTGATTACAAAGCTGATTGTAAAATAAGAATGAAAAAAACAAATAATGTATACAGTACATCTATAAAATGCAAAAATGGTGCAAATCCATCGATTTTAAATCACACTCCTAGAAGTGCAAAAATATTCCAGGAAGGTGGTCTATTTCATGATCATGTATCTTACTTGGATACAATACTCGAAGAATATATTTATAAGAGGAATAGCAAAATAATTTGCGAAGATACACCTATTAGTAAATTGATGTGTTTAAAAGACCCTTCGCTGAAAGAAAAGTTTTTTAAAATTTTAGCACACTTCGTATTTGATGGTACTGGTAAAGGATACAGCAAGTGTAAATCAGATGCTATCATGACTTACCGAAGTAATGAAATTAGTTTTGAAAAATACGATACTATACAAAAAAAAATAAAATATATTGAATCGATTTATGATCAAATAGTTATATCGTTGAGAGATAAAGGTATGCCAAAAGTACTTAATGCATATTGTAAACCATGGGTATTTTATGAAATTAAACCTGATGGCTCAATTAAACACAAAGGGAGTTTGCACGTTAGAATGACATGACGTATGTTTGATTATCTGTTTACCAATAATTTCAGTAAATATGGTTGGAATAGTATTACCAAGCATCTTCCATTTTTCATTTGTGTTTCCTACAAAATCATAATCATAAAACCCCTGTAACTTTAATCCATCATCAATTGTCAACCTATATACTTTATCATTTACCCAGTAACCATCCCAATTATGTCTATCATCAATTGGAGAATGTTTTCCACCACATCTAAGTGTATAGGCAATATCTTTTTTAAAGTTTTGTCCAAGATAATCAGTAAGTGTAGTATTTTTTTTATACTTACTAAGTTCAAAGAAATTATCTAAATCGTTCACTTCAATATTTTTAAACCCAACTATAAATAATCTTTTTCTCATTTGTGGGATTCCATAATCACTACATTTTAGAACCTTATAAACAACATTATATCCTTCCTTTTCTAATTCTTCTTTAATTTTAGCAAAACTTTTACCTTTATCATGATTCAAAAGAGCTTGGACATTTTCTAATATCACAACTTTTGGTATATTTGTTTTTACAAATCTCATTACTTGTGAGAACATAGTTCCTCTACTATCATTAAACCCTTTTTGATGTCCTGCTTGTGAGAATGGCTGACAAGGAAACCCAGCACATAGAATATCGTATGATTCAATACTGGATGGTTCAATATCACAAATATCACCTAAAACATCTATATTATAATTTTTTTTATAATTTTCTTTTGCTGGTTTATAAATATCAGAAGCCATAACACATTTAAATCCTAACTTTTGAAATGAATAATGAAATGACCCCATTCCACAAAATAGATCAATGTATTTTACTTGATTACTTTGGTTTTCCTGTGGTTCCATGGTGTCTGTATATATACGAATATGAGTCATTTTTTTAAATCAATATAAATTAAAAAATTAAGGTAATAACAATCATAATTAAGGACGTGCTTAACATTGAATTCGTCAAATTCTCAGACTTAATTAAAGACTAATACTTCCGTCGTACTCGCGCTCGGGTTCTTCGAATGTATCGCACGCCTGGCTTTAACTTCATCTATGTTCCATTCTTGAAAACGCTCAACAACCATGTCTACTTTTGCGTTACTCATCACCAATTTGACTCCACGTTTCTTTCTTACATTATCCATCGTATCAAACAATTGCTCATGTTGCGTAAATCCGTCACCATTGTACCCAACAAATGATTTTTTCGTCTCGGGTACATATGGTGGGTCTAAATATACGAAATCATCCACCTTCACTTTTCTCATCGATTCTGAAAAATCACAATGAGTAAACACAACAGGGTGAATCAATGTACTGAACTCTTTGATATCATCTGATGTAATGTTGGGCGCAGTCTTGTAATTGCCAAATGGTACGTTGAATCCATTTGGACCTTCTCTATGTATGCCCCTGAAGCACGTCTTATTCAAAAACAAAAACATCGCAGATTTTGTGATATCATTAAATGTTCCCGAGTTATACTGGGAACGAATCCAGTAGTAATACGACTCTTTAGATGTTCTCGATTCCTCATCATTCGAAGGTTTTCTATTTATTGTAGTACCTGTAGTTTTGTTATACGTATCAAAGAAATTTTCCAGTTTTTCATAAAACTCTTGTGGGTTCGTTTGAAGTGTCTTGTAAAACACAATAAGATCTTCATTCTTATCGCTCGCGTATATTTTCCCCTTAATAGATATTTTACCCTGTTTTTGCAGCGACAACATTTCAAGTAAAACACTCCCTCCGCCTAAAAAAATTTCATGATAGTTATTTATTTTCTCTGGGATTCGATTGCGTATATGGTTTATAAGTTGTGTCTTACCTCCCACCCACTTTAGTAGTGGCTTCATTTATTTTATAGAGTCATCGTGATTTTAAATTGTGCGAATATATATCTTATATATTGTCACATCATAAGTAACAATGGGGGTCCCACGAAGAATCCATCAAATATGGATACACCATGACGACATCCCCCTTCACAAGTATCCAATAGAGCATATTCAATCTTGGAAAAAACATCATCCATCTTGGGAATATAAACTATGGACAAAAGATGAATGTGACATATTGATTCATAAATATTTTCCGGAAGTGAAAGAACAATACGAAAAAGCACAATACGTCGTAAAATCGGATATATGTCGGATAGGGATATTGATACTCTGCGGTGGAATCTACGCAGATCTCGACACAGAGTGCTTCAAGTCATTCGACAGCCTCGTTGATGACATCAATGTGACAATCAAAAACAACAGTAATTCATTTTTCATGACACCAAGGGATGCGACATATTTAAAGAAATTTATGGAATATTTGTCGAATAATCACAATGTACACCAACCGATTCGATACGGGGGACCAATGGGTATCGTCAATTTCGAGAAACAGTACGATGGAAATCTGGACGACATCTCGAGGAATGAAGGAGCATATTGCGAAAAGAACGGTCTCAAACACGAAAATGCATATGCCGTGCATTACTACAGAAAAAACTGGATGCAACCGTATGTCGTTGTGGGTTCAGCCCCCTATGTATCACAATGGTTAAAGAAAAACAAGAAAGAACTGATGAAACATAGAGCCGAAATGTGCCCAGTGAATAACGCATGGGCCTTATTCGATCCAAAAGAAATTTCTATATGGACATATCCGTGTGATCTACCACAACGTGGTACACTCATACCAACAGATGAACAACGAAAAGAAATACCCGACATAAGAGAGTTCATGCCAAAGTTCTATAGACGCACATATAACAATGTATCGAACAGAAATGCAATCACTTGGGTGAAATCATTTACCATGATGATTGATACAGTGTATATGCTCATCGATCACGATAGGGCTAAAAAAGTCTACATCATCGGATGCGATATGATATACAAAAACGATAAAAGCGATTTTTTTTATGCGAATGCCTCGAATTGTAAAGGGGCAGCAGATCCATTACGGAAGGGAAAAGCATTGTTGATAAAAGAATTAAACAAATTGTATGAGTATGCTAAAAAACACAATGTTGAAATTAGAAATTTAAGTGAACAAGCCGACACATTATTACCATTTCAAAGATTGAAATTATAAGAACTGGGATGTTTACATATCTTGAAGATTCAGATGATTATACATATTCTCGCATTCTTTCATAAACAGTTCCATCGAATACTCATTCTTCATATTATTAATAATTGAACACACTAAATGAACATTCCCTTTAATGTATCCCTTACTAGAATCTATTCTGTCTATGGATAAATTATATCTATCATGTGTTTTACAAGCCATAACTAATCCAGAGATAGCACACACACCTCGTTGTTCATCATACAGTTTCTCGATGTATTCTTGATCAATGTCGTAGGCATCATCTCTTCCTTTTTTTCTGCGTTTAACATGGGTCCATCTAGACTGTTGCAGGCACTTTTTTATGAACTTTTTCATTTCATCGGACAATGCTTTCATACCTTTGACACCATCATATTTTCTGATGTGTTTCATCAGAAGTTTTAAAGTCTCCACGTCGTTATCCCATTTCAAAATTTGTGCGATGACAGATACCAGTTGAATATTATCTATCGTATAACCTTTCGACGAATCTATGCGATCTATGGAACAGTTATAAATACCGGCAGACTTATGTGTCATCTGAACACCGGTTAATGCGCATAACCCTCGTTGTTCATCCCAAAGGTTCATCAGATCATTAACATCGATATCGAATGGTATGCCTCTATTCTTGGCATTATTACGGGTATTAGGGTGGCGATAGCGGAGAAATTGTTCGATAGTCCGGTTATCTTTTAGTGCTTTCGTACGTATGCTATCACACGCCTTGCAATGCGAACAAAGTCCATCAGAATTGTTTTTATGCGAATAAAAGTGTTCAGCATCTTTTATCTCATGGCACATTGTACATTCCTTAGGTTCGGTGGAACGCGGGTTATTGAGTGTAGATCTATGTGCTTTCTTATATGCGTTCTTACACGGTTTGCATAACGAAATAACTCCATATTTACCACCTTTCTGCTTGTTAAACTCAGTTATATCTTTTTCGATATTACATGTTGTACAGGTTTTTCTTATATTATCACATGACATCATGCAAGGTTACATATAAAACAGAAAAATATCCTTATATCCTTCCGCAATCGTGATGTTTTTACAATTTTTATCACCTAAAGAACTTGATAATGGGGATTCGATACAAATAAAACAGATATTTTGCTCATTCCAACGATTAAAACTATAGGTAGCTCTATATATACGTCATTGTACATTTATAATCAACGCGTCGATGTTCAAATGATTGCTCTTCGTATCTTTATTTAATTTTACACTTGCCACAAGCTTGGGGTTCAACGCCTTATCTGCTGTCAAAACGTATAATTCTGACATTTTTGCTACTGGATTAATTTAAAAATAATACACGTGGAAAATACAATGAAACGGCTTGCGATTTGCTTGTATGGAATGTCATACAGAGAACCTTCTCAACATTGGGGTGGAAAAGATTCAATTTTTAAGATAGATGCACGCCCTTGCAAGAAGAATCATGACAAATACTTAGAAGGTTATTTCAAGAATCTTGGATTTGAGATTGACTACTACCTATCAACCAATAAATCTGAACAGTCTGAATGGTTCTTTGATACATATAGTCCCGTATATGCATCGTTTGATGATGATAGTACTGATAATTCGAAACAACAACATCATTTGTCGAGAAACAAAACAAGGAAGAAGCGTCTTGCAAATGTATTGAATGGATGCATAGAAAGTAAAATAAAATACAACTTGGTGATAGCTATGAGATTTGATATGGTATTCTGTGTTCCCCTGAGTGAATGGAAAATTGATTTTGATGGTTTCAATGTTATGAGCCTTTTACATTTTAAAAGAGCTATCGATGATAATATGTATATAATGAATGGGGTTCAGTTACATACATTTAATAAAGTGATGAACGAGAATGATGACAACACGCATGAGATTTATGATAAATTCTATGACGTTTTCGGTAATGTGAATGTAATGTATGACGAACGTTGTAGAGTTGATGATTTTACATCTTTCAAGATATTACGCACGTTTCCCGATAACACGACGAATATTGTAGTAAATTATAAGCTTGTGCAAGTGGATATAGATAATTTGTAAAACAATATATGTATTTCATGAGTCAACAGTTATTATTATTGACAGGTGAAATTACTTTACTTACGAGGTATCTTCATTCGGTTGCCAACAAAGCTGGCTCCCGGGTTCATACATTCCAACGATTAAAACTATAGGTTTAAACGTTTGTATTGTATATATTGTATACAAATGAACATGGATTACCTTGAGTATTTCAAAGAATACACGCTCAGAAAGGAGAAGGACCCAAAGGCGTTCGAAGAGAAAGTAGATGCTGGATATACTTGTGAATCAAAAAATGTTCGTCTCATCTACTTCGATCTCGAAACTTCATCTCCATGTGAAAGGAATTATCCGATTGCATCGGTTGATAGCATTATCGAGATTGGTGCTGTGAGTGAACAAGGAACGTTTTCCAAACTTTGTAATCCTGGTCACCCTATATTTACGACTGCTGTGAATGGAATTACCGATGATGATGTGAAGGGCGCACCGCACACTCGAACTGTTTTGAAAGCATTTTTCGAATGGGCGCAGCCAGGGGAATATGATGCGACACTCCTCATCGCACATAACGCAGCATCATTTGACTTGAAAGTCCTACGCTCGCATATTGCGCGGTATTTCCCTGATATGAAATGCGACAATATGTATGTTGCCGATTCATTGCATCCGTTGAGAAAACAATCTGATGCCTCCAGTGCAAAACTCGAAGAGATTTATCGTCATGTCTTCGAGCAAGATTACGTTGAGAAACACAGGGCACTTGAAGATGCAAAGGATTTGAAGCGTATCACCGAACACGTTTGTAAAGAAAAGAACATTTCTTGTGCACACATGATGTCTGGTAATGCGTATCCTTTGATGAGTGAGACAATGAAACCGAAAGTAGACATAAACCAATATTTTGATGTCCCATTTCCAGAAAAAGACGTCGCAAAAAAATTTGGAGCAAAGTGGTGTCCAGTGAAAAAACTATGGTTCGCCCCCACCGATGAAATCAAAGCCACGCTATTGACTAAGTTTCAAACTAAATTCTGAATCGAATGTAATGGCCAATCGAGTGATGTACATTGCACACAGAGGTGTATCTAGGAAGTTAAAAGACAACAGCGTTGAATCCATAAACCTCGCAATTATGAGCACGCTATATGACGGCGTGGAGATAGATGTTCAATTATGTAAATCTGGCGAGATAGTACTATACCATGATATCAACTTGAACGGACATTTTATCAAAGACTTGAATTATGACGAATTAAAGATGTACGATATCGTGTCACTAGAAGATCTATACAAACGTGTTCAATTCATTCGAAAAAATATAATACTAATCGATATCAAGGGCGATGAATACAACATAGTACACGCATTGGGAGAGTTCTTTAAATTCATGGATACATCTAATATATATTTCTGTAGCTTCAATGCGCCTCTTGTGAAGCAGCTTGACAGGCGCTTCAATAAAGGAAGAACGTTTGAATGTTTATTTCATCCTAGTGAGTACGAAATGATTACACGTGGTTTTGATATGGTAATGGTACACTGGACATGCTTGAATGCACTTTTCATAGACTTCTGTAAAACAAGGGACATCGCAGTTTTCACTTATACACATAAAGATCCCATAGAATTACAATACATGCTTTCATACGACGTCGATGGTGTCATAACGAATGGTATCTAAAATTGCTCATGTATGATTCGATGAATAGGTTCGTTATCTCGCGACGTTCCATAATCCATTCTTCACATGACGCAATACATCAGAACGCATATCGACCTCTAATTCCTTCATCGCCCGTAATTGTTTTTCACACGCGTCTCTCTTAGGAATGCCATGTACGACGTCTTCCATTCGTATGAGATGTGCGGATACATCATCGAGACCTTTGAATGCTTTCTCGTTTTCTCCCATGGCGTCTTCTAACCTATAGATCATGCGCTTTGCACAATCTTCCATAACGTAATCTACCATCAATTTCAAAAATTTGCCATCTTCATATACATCCAAATAATTTCCTCGAATGTTCATCACTCGTAGATTCTTATGTTCATCGCGATGCGCTACGTTGGGAAATTCTGAAAAGAACGTCAACGGTTGTTCCGCGTTTACACACTTACGCACTATGCCTGCTATCATATCTGGTGTCATGTGTTCGTATGTCTCATTCGACCAATTCACTATTTTGATATTATTCGTGATGTTAATGTTGTTGTGACTATTAATATTTACGTCACCTGATGGCGCTGTGTTAGATCTTGGTTCAGGTGAACTACATTTCACCTTTCGGCGATGTTCAGATTTTGATTGAGCACACGAAAACATCTTCAAACATATCGGGCATTGTAGTTTATCACATCCTGTACATTTATCCGTATGTTTTAAACAGTCGCTCTTATTGAAGAATGTTTTTCTACATCTATCACATTTATGATTTTTCTTTCTTTTTCCTGTATTTTCCTTAACTGTTTCTGTATATCCCTTTATTGTTACTGTATTTTCTTTTCTTTTTACTGCGCATTCGTTTAATTTATCGTTCATTCTAAATATTTCTACGGGTATCGTATTTTGCGAAGGTTGTTTTAAGAAACAAGGGAATTTTCTCGACAAATGTTTATCTAAGAAACAATTGTATTTAAATGTCATCCCACAATGATCGCACGAAATTGTCATTATAATATATCCTTAAAAAAATATCCTTAAATCAAACATAAGGTTTGAATGAAAATTTTGATACAAATCTTAATTTTGCTGTTTGCTGTTTAAATTTGAAAAAAAATTCCCTGTAGTTATAAATGAGCAATTTTAGCTTCATCAGAGTTAATCATGGATTTGGTATGATAGATAAGAACCCAAGAAGTTCTCTATTAACTGTTATAGATTCATCTACGATCCCAAGATACGTATGCTTTACAGATAATAAGAATGCATTACATTGTATTACTTATATTTCAAAGTTCAGGTCAGAATATGGATATTATCCAATCATGGATTTCAGCAAAGAAGACAAGCGTATTGAAATAAAATTGAAACTTGATAGCACAAGGGTTGAGCCATCCAGAGTGGCAAAATTCTTTGAAATTGAAACATACGACGAAATGGAACTTGATGATTTATGCACAAAGAATGCTATCAATATTTTTTGTATACATAAATTTTCGTATTACACAAAGAAAAACAATATGGAACTGTTACTTTCAGCACAAGAATTTGATGGTAAACCTGATTTAACAAAGTTTGCAGAAAATTTAAACGTTATACTGAATCGATAATATCCTACACGAATATCACAATGAACTATGACACCGCGCGGGTTTCGCAATCATCTTGTGTTCGGAATCATCTTGTATAGATATCATATGTTCGTATTCTTTAGGAGATACTTTACTTTCAAGATAAACCGGTTGAGGGCTTCCACCCGAAGGTTTTCGACAAAAAGTCTGGCATGTACAACGAGTACCTGGTGTAAACATTTGTTCTTTTGATGCGTAACATCTGACTGGAATATAGATATCCTTTAAGATGATACGTATGAGTCTATCGATGAATATCATTATGAATAATTCAAAAATAATATCTATGAATGAAACGACTTGCATTATACAAAAAAGAATTTATAAGAATATTGTAATATGTATTTCATTCGCCACGGATTTTCTTGTGCGAATGCCACTCATAATAACAACAGCGATGTCTTACATCACCGAAAGTATCTTGATCCCGCGCTCGCAAATACAGGTGTATCGGATTCAAAGAGTATGAGTGGTGTGACAAAGAAGCTTAAATATGACGTTGTGTGTGCGAGTACGTTGAATAGGGCAATCGAGACAGCGCTTCTCATGTTTCCCAATGATACCATACATGTCATACCGTACGCTAAAGAGATAAGAAAAACACAAGATAATACAGCTCAACCCATTCGTTCAAAGAAATCGTTTTTTAAGAAGATGTACCCTAATGACTATCATAGAATAGACTTTAGTAAAGTAAACGATGAAATTAGAAATAAATGGAGTTTCACGAAATGTATGCGGTTTGTCAGAACTACGTTCGGTGATTCCAAAGTGGCTTTGGTTACACATTCTTTATACATGGTGCATTACCTCAAAATCCCGATGGAACCGTTCCCGTTAAATAACTGTATATACGAATACAATGATCGAGTAATAAAGAAAATACATGACGGTAAAGATGCGTACATGAATGGAGAGATATGTGTGTCTAGATGTAAAAAAAATAAAAACGAGTGAGATAATGAAATACTGTATCTTTACATCTCTAGATTTACGACACCTATTCTTTCAAATAAATGACGCACTTGAACACGAATTGACCGAACTTGGTCATGAAGTATATCAAACGAGTAATCTTGACGTACAGGATTGTGACGCGATTATTCTTATGAGTGATATAAGAAGTGAAGATGTGGAAGGATTTTTAATCAACAATGCTCACATGTCGTATATTTTATATGTAACCGAGCCATTTAACGTAATGCCTATAAAAAAGGTTCAACGTTTTTCTTATATAGTTAGAAGATTCCCACCTGAGTGCATTTGGACATATAGTCACGCAAATATAAAAAAGATTAGACAATTGTGTAATGTACCTGTATATTATTGCCCACCTGGTTATTCAATCGCATACGATTACTCTATCGATCAATCGCATACGATTCCTTTGAAATATTACACTGTTATTAATCATGCGTCTGATAGAAGGATACAATTGATAAAAGAACAGATAGATGTTGAGAATGTTTCTTGTTGGACACATACCGAGTGGGCTGAGAAAATGAAAAACATGATTCTTGTGAATGTTCACAAAATTGTAGGGGATGAAAGAAGTGCTCTCGAAATGCTCCGAATAGCACCTGTTTTAAGTAATGGCGTGTCTATTGTGTCAGAGAATTCAGATATAGATGATATGAAGACATACGATACATTCATAACATTCACAAGTGTTGAGAGTTTTAAAGATCTCGTCATAAAGAAGGTGGACGTAGAGAAATATAAGAGGAATTTCGCATTTAAAGACATTCTTCATAGGTGTTTAAATGCGAAATTAACGTAAAAAATGAAAATAAACAAACATGTATAATATAATGTGTGGAATTACTTTTGTGATTTCAGATAATTTAAAGCTTGTAGATACGGAATCTCTCATAGATAAGATGTTGCACAGGGGGCCAGACGACGAGAAATACATGACATATAAGAACAAGGTATTTTTTGGTTTTAATCGCTTAGCTATCAACGACGCAAGTCCCGATGCTATGCAACCTTTCGTCGAAGATGGTGTATGGCTCATATGTAATGGCGAGATATTCAACTGGAAGCAAATAGCGGAGACGCATAACCTCGAGTGTAAAACACAATGTGATTGTGAGGTTATCATCAAATTGTACAAAAAATTACGAGAAGCATATGAAAATGATTACGCCACAATAGGCAAGAAGCTTTCTAATATCCTTGATGGAGAATTCTCTTTTGTGATTTACGATGAGGAGACCGATGTTGTGATCGCAAGTAGAGATCCATATGGTGTACGTCCAATGTTTGTTGGCAGACAGCCTGGTACTCATATCTTTTGTTCGGAGATGAAAGGTATTCAACACGTGTCAAACGAAATTGAACAATTCAAACCTGGACATGTCATGGTCATTCAAAATATATCACAAAGTGAATATCATGAGTACCACAAAGAAGAACATAAGAACATTACTACAGAGAACATGTTAACAGATGTGAATATAACATTACGAGAAGCAGTAAAAAAGCGATTAATGTCAGATCGAGAAGTATGTTGCTTGCTATCTGGTGGGCTTGATAGTAGTTTAGTAGCTGGGCTTGTATCCCAACATTTCCCTCCATATACTTTACGAACATTTGCTATTGGACTGAAAGGGTCGACGGACCTTGAATATGCTAAAATAGTTGCAGATTATATTAAGTCAAATCATACTTCCATAGAGCTATCTAATGAAGCGTTTTTGGAAGCTATAGAAGATGTTATTTGGACAATAGAGAGCTACGATACTACAACAGTAAGGGCAAGTGTTGGAAATTATCTCGTCGCGAAGTATATAAAAGAAAACACAGACTGTAAAGTTGTGTTCAATGGAGACTATAGTGATGAGGTGACAGGTGGATATAAATATATGTCAAAGTGTGACGATCCAGAGGAATTTCACAAAGAAACATTAAGACTTACGAAGAACATTCATTTTTTCGATAGTCTTCGAAGTGATAGATGCGTATCATCTCAAGGACTCGAGGCGAGGGTGCCATTTGCTGACAAAGAATTTATTTCGACCTACCTTTCAATTCCAGTACACGAGCGCATGAGCAATCATAGAATTGAAAAATACGTGCTCCGAAAAGCATTTGACAATGACAATGTGATACCACAAGACGTTCTATGGAGAAAGAAGGAGGCGTTTAGTGATGGTGTAAGCGCGCCTGAGAACTCATGGCATCATATCATTCAAAAGTACATCGATGAAACATACACGACCGAATATCAATCAGAACCACAAGAGCACAATCCTCCAACTCTTAGGGAAACACAGTATTACAAGACACTGTACAAAAAGTATTTCAAATCGGATACCGTCATTCCGTATTATTGGCTACCGAAGTATTGCGGAGACATTCAAGATCCGTCTGCGAGAATGCTATGAATCTTTTCTACCGAATAAAATGTTCGAAAACTTTTCAAAATACTGTTTATTTACTTCACAACCATAACAAACTCTATTCGTATTTTTACAAGCGATTGCGGTTGTTCCGTTACCGAGAAATGTATCTAATACAATGTCATCTTCATTTGAGTGGCGTTGTATGAGTTCTTCGAAAAGCGGAATTGACTTCATAGTTGGATGGAAACGAAGTGTACCAGACTGGATTGGATATGTATATATACCAGTATGGTATTCTCCGTGAAATGTTGGCTTACACCCTTTGATACCAAGCATAGCATACTCTACTGCATTACTCAGATAGTTTGTTTTGCTGTTCAATGGCACTGGATTTGATTTCACCCATTGAACGATTCGAATCTGTTTGAATCTATATTTCTCGAATAATTTGCGCAATGTTTCAAATTTGTATATATCGAACCATATAATAAGCGTTCCTCCTTTTTTTAATTTTTTGTAATACTCTCTGATTACTACATCTAGGGTATTTAACGAGAATGAGTTATCCCAATCACCGAATTCGCTTTTGTATGCATATTTCTTCCCAACGATTGAACCGAATTTGAGAAAATTATCTTTATCTTGATCTGTAAATAATTTATCTTTGTTATTATCTATATATTCAATCCAATCTTCTATAGTCTTAGCATGATCGTGGAGGGTATCTAGTTGTCGTTGCATACCGGAATCTTTTGATATAATATACGGGGGGTCTGTTAGAATAAGGGATACAGATTCATTTTCAACCTTTTTCAAGAACGACACACCGTCTGTGTTCTCGAACATTGTTATTCATACAAGTGTTGAAAATTTTAAGCGTCGCTTCAATTACGTTTTTATACGTTAACAAATGTTTAATGTAATATAAGATGCATATTTGTGTCGCTCTTGTAGGCATATCATATGACCCATCATACAATCATAGAAAGATAAAGATACCATTGGTAATCGATGCAACAACTTTAGTAGACAATCAAAATAAGTTTGTCCTTGACGACTTAAAAAGCAAAGGGCACACGTACGACGTTGTGTTGTCTACAAATACACATGAAAAAGTAGAAGCATACGCAAAGCGGGTACATGCAATTTGGGTTGATACAAAAAGTGAATCGTTACACGAAAGAGAACGAGAAGTACTCAAATACGTACAATCGGGTAACTATGATGGATGCTTACTGTTTAGGTGTGATATCGTGTTCAAGTCGTACATTTCGTATATGAATATTGATTATACAAAATTCAATTTACCATACCACCATGTGATGTTCGAACGATGGAAGGAATTAAAATTCAAGCGAGTGCCAGTGTACAATAAGTCTGAAGTTGGTGGTGGATTGTATTACATTCCGAGTAGACTATACGGAGCAGCTATACACGCGTTTGACACAATCATTCCCGATGATAGGATTCACCATCTGAATGAATATTTTGAAAAGTCTGATATACATTACATAAGTAATAGGAGATATCAGTCGAATACCGATGTCATGCAGAATCCGTTATTTGAATTTCAAAGAAGTTCGGTGGATGACGCACTGAATCCAAATATGAGAAACCCCTGTTATCCTTCGCGTTTTAGGGAAGGGTATAGGTCGGTGAGAAATATACATCCCGATTTTGAGAAATGTATTGATTTACTCGGTCGTGTGAGAAATGTCAATTAAAATTTGTGCATAAAATTTGTCATTATTTTTTAGCATGAAGAGACCAATAGCAGCATCCTCAAACGTTTTACGAGTAATCATTCTTGTTACACGAGTAAAACGTTTAAATGAATAGCATCTCTATATGGTATTAATGGAAAAGATTACATCTGCGGTGAATCAATTTGGTAAGAAAAATACACATGATAAATTATGTGTATCGTTGAGTGGTGGTGTCGATTCTATGGTACTCATAACCGCTCTTAGTAAATATAGAGACGAAACGAGAAACTATAAAACGGTAAAGCAATTTGAGTTGATGGCCGTACATATAAATTACAATAACAGAGAAACGTGCGACGAAGAAGTGAGATTTGTTCAGATGTATTGTGAATTACTCGATATTCCGTTGACTGTGCGACATATCACTGAAATGAAGAGACATCGAGATGACACTCGTCACGAATATGAAACGTATACAAAGAATATACGTTTTGAAGAATATGAAAAACATGGATGTCCTATTTTACTCGGGCATAATTACGAGGACACCATAGAGAATATACTTGCCAATATTGCGTCGAAGAAAAAGTATGAAAATTTGAAGGGTATGCAACCTTTTACGATTCAGAAAAATGTCATAGTCATGCGACCCCTATTGCACGTTTCAAAGACTGATATATACGCGTATGCCGAGGAACATGGCATCGCACATCTTCCAGACTCGACACCGGAGTGGAGTAGAAGGGGGAGGCTACGAGATCATGTAATTCCTGCTCTACAAAACTATGAACCTCAGCTTTTGAAGGGATTGGTAGTGCTGTCCGAATATGTGGCAAACGTGCACACATGTCATGATCAAAAACCGCTATATCGAGAAGAAAACTTACAGGTAAATACATGATCGCATATAATATTGCGGAGAATTTAAAAAAGAAAGAAACCATACATAATAACATGCCTCGTAAAGTACTTATTTGCGAGTTGTTCGAAAATGGCAAAGGAAATAAAGCGATTGAATATGATAAAATATTATATATTCCAAAGATTCAAATATGTACAAACGGGACGATCGTTCATTCACATGAAGAGGTTGTTGAACTTATAGAGTTTCATTCTGATGACATTATTATATTTTCAGCAAACGAGGACGGTATGCATTATGTAAAGCAGGTAAATATGACAATCCCCACGTTATGTGCAAAGCTATTAGAAATCAGAAAAGCGATAAAAGGACATCATCCCGATATAGTGATGTACAACGATCCTGTACATTTTGAAGATAATGGGAATAAGTTCAGATCATATGAATTATTAAAGCATCTTCCGTATGTACCCCGTTTTGCAGAATTCAAAAATCACAAGAATTGGGATTCATTCCCTTGTATCGTGAGTGCGAATAGAGCGAGTGGTGGGAGGTTTAGAGCGTTATGTAAAGATGCGCAACAACTAGAAGAAGAGGGTAGACGAATACAGCGGGTAAAAGGTGGCACATTCATAGTAGATTATATTGATTCTACAATAGAAGAACTTGGGTGTTTTCATAATCTTCGATTCATGGTTGTGAATGATACACTCGTCGATTGGTTCTGTAGGCCTGGAAAAGGATGGAATGTTCATACGCGCACGCAGAAGAACGAAGTAATACCTAAAGCAGATGCTTGGGCAGAAAAATGGATGAATGAACACGGGACGTTAGTGAAGCAATTTTTGGATGACATGTATGCTGTATTAGGAAAGGGAGCGTATGCGTATGATTTGATAATCAAGGGAGATATGCTGTATTTATGTGAAATTGGGTATAAATTTTGGGATGATACCGTAGCAAAATTGATTGATTTCAAAAAATATAAATTGACGAAAGACGTTGAAAAATATAAGCAAATAATGAATGGATATATTAAGTAACCAAATGTACAGAGAGTTAATCGTCGTTTCCCCGTGCATTTGTAGAAAAGATATTCACAACGAAACGTTTCCCATTCTTCTCAAAATGCTCTCCAGAGATCCTCTTGTGTTGCAAAACACTACCTTTCTCGTCAATATTGATCCGTGTAGTGGCCTGAATAACGAAACACAGGAGGAAACTGAAGAAAATTTCATCCACATGTTCAAACGGCACAATGTTCGTTATGAGATTACAAAGGGAGAAAGGGGGTGTTTTTTCACAGCAACAAAGACACTCTTACAGAGAGCTAAAGAATTAATAGATGACAATCCATTCAGCGCTCTATTGTATTTTGAGGATGATAAGCAACTCACGAAGGATGCTATATTTGAAGGATACATGAAAGATACAAAAGATTATGTTATCCATCTCTGGCGTAAGGCGGCTCGTTGCCCAACCTTTCACCCGTGTTTATGGTCTGCAAACATGGCAAACAAGTATCTCATACACAGCATCATTACCGAGAAAACTCCCTACGATCCAGAACTGATAATGATGAACTATTTTAGAAAGCACTTCAATGGTGAATGTAGGCTTGTTCATTACTTCTTTTCACAAGACATAGGCAGAAAGTGGCAACAAGAGAATAATATAAAAAAATGGGTGCGCGAAGACACTTTAAATAAAAACGTGACGTACGTGTAATTACATGAGCCTCATATGATCATACACACAAAACATGGCTATCAAAAAGCTACACTCAATAAAGTAAACAATATTCCATGACTTTCTACTCTTTTTTTTTCATTGATTGTTTTCATGCCTTTTCTTTTTTGAGGTCTCTCTCTCTCTCTTTTCATCTCTTTTTTATTAAAATCTTATACAAAATTATAAATAGTATTGTTTTAATACTAATT
>Ga0115001_10001387_pt1 | contig 18716 bp, 15 predicted proteins | sample ArcticOcean_MG_C_12_FD_89869 | JGI IMG/M metagenome (GOLD analysis project Ga0115001, IMG submission 89869) | Marine microbial communities from western Arctic Ocean - ArcticOcean_MG_CB8_130 | ecosystem: Environmental > Aquatic > Marine > Oceanic | place: Arctic Ocean: Canada Basin | collected... | reverse complement strand
TTAATTAGTTGTGCGTGGGTACTTTAAATACAGGTATTGCTACTACGCCTTCGGCACCAGTATCAAACTGTATAAATCCTGCAGAAGAGAGCTCTACTGATGCAGTAGTTCCGACACTGTTAGCAGAAGTAGTGCTTATTAATGTACCACCACTGTAAGGAGCGTCAGGGTATTGACTTAAATAGCCTTTATACGCAGTAGATACTCCTGTTATATTTTGCACTATTGTTGAAGCGCGAGAAGAAACACGTCCATATATATCATAGTTTATAGCATCTAGTGGGTTTGTTAAGCCGTTACCTATTGTTGCGAGATTTAAAACATTCCCAGAAACATTAAGCGTGGCACCTACACTACTACCCTTGAGAGCATTTGCATCAACTATACCAGCTGGAATAGAAGCTATTTGTAATTCACCACTAGGAAAAGAGAACGTGCTAGTTGCATCGATACTTATTACTGTACCACTACCACCGACAATACCATTACCAAAAGAGGTAGTTTTTATTTGTTTCTCATCTATATTTAGAACAGATAATTGATTAGTCAGGGTGTTAACTGTTAAAGTAGAGTTATCAACATTTGCAGAAAGACCTGCTGTTGCATTTAATCCAATTGCACCAGCTGAATACACAGAATCAGGATTTAAGTTTCTAGCAGATATAGCGTTATCAATAACATGTAATTTATTACCTGAATTATAATCTATTGTTGACTTATCTCCTACAGATCCAATAAATCCCCAACCTGATAAGACTGAGTAGTCCGAACCAGATAACTGATAAAGAAAACTATTTTCATAAACTAGATCTCCTGTTGTAGCAGTTGCTAGAGCGGTTCGCGAGCTAATTGATAACGGGGGATGTACTACATTACCTACAACGTTACCTCCGGAGGTAAACCCATCACCTACCCAGATACGCTTATTATCAGTTGTATACCCAAGTTCTCCTTGTTCAAGAATAACAGAAGTTCTTTGAGCTTCTGTACCTCTTCTAATTTTAAGTTTTACTATTTCAATATCTGGCATTATTTTAAATTGTTAAGCTGGAGTTACGATTCTTTTCCACACATACAATCCAAATGATGGTGGTAAATTTGTGTGAGGGTCTCCACTACCAGCATCAGCTGTGCTATACGTATCTGGTGGACCATTTGGTGTTGATTCTATTTGATAATTATAGGAGCCGTAGTATCCAGTGGTTCGAGTCGCGTAAGCTTGTAGATTATACCGATATTCAAGGAGGGCCCCCTCATCTTTAAACATTAAGTGACTATGTGCAGGTATCTGTGCTATGGTTAAAGTTGTATTATATTTACCTGTTGAATCATTACCAGCAGCTATTGCTACCGACTCTGTACCATCATTACCGGTACCTACACCAGCAATAAATCTACCTTCCGCTACTTGTGTCCATGTTGTCCCAGTGAATCTAACTCCAGGGTTTGTATTATCAGCAGAAAATATAACAGCCCCTACAGGGTACAGCGCGTTAATAAAACTTGCACCTAAACTACCATCAATATCGATGCCTTGACCCGCTCTACCAATCTTTAATGAACTTTTATTACCAAAGCCATCATATACATCCTGCAACCCACTAGCAGGTATAGGCTCCCCTTTAGCATGCAGGACTCCAGTATATGTATCACTAATATTTGTATTAGTTAATGATGTAGTTGCCATACAGTTATTTATAAGCTAAAGCCATTTATCCAATTAAATTATTATTATACCCTGAGAATTATATGCTGTTTGAATTCGTGCATCTATATCTGGTAAAATAAGATTTACTATTTTATTCTGAACTTCATAAATTTCAGAGAAACTCCTATTTATGACTCCAACTATACTCTCCTCATTGGTATGAATGAACATATTTTCTAAATCTTCTTGTATAAACTCATCAAAATTTACATTATAGTTATAGTCACCTAATTCTAAAATATCATTATTATAATTACCTACAAATCTACCTACAATATTATTTTTTATAGTAAGAATATCCTGTACAACCTTAGTAATTTCGTTATTAATAGTAGATGTTTGTATAAATTGATCCGGATTTAATGAAAATCCTTGAATCCCGTAATTACTATAGTTATCTGATTTTAGAACTCGTTGATAGGCTTTATTTGTATTTTCATTAAAAAAGTAAATTCTACTATTTGTCATTAAAACAATCCTATCATTACCTTTTGCTCCTGGAAATAAATTAAAACTATTAACATCACTTATTAACAAACCATTATCAATCGCATCGTTTGTATTGATAAGATTCCAAGAAAAGTTAGCGCTTTGCCAGTTTAAATCTTGAAAGTTCCATCTATTATTTAACGTTGTTGTTGGCTGTACATCAATTAAACCTAATCTGAAATTATCAAACGTACCTATAACTTTTTCTGGCTTTGTTTTATATTTCTTGTATATCTTCTTTGTAGTTGAAAAATACCAGTAGTTGCTAGATACCCCAGAGAATGTAATATCGACTATTTTATTATTACCGAGTTCTTCTTCTAATATAACCCTTTCCTGGGTACTATAGTTATAACCACTATATCTATAAAGATACGCAGTATATCCAGTAGATGCGGTTATGCTTGGCCCATAAGTTAAAATATATAAAGAGTTAAAATCCGGATCGAATCCCATAGCACCGAAACTCTCTTTATTCAAATTTATAGACGCAATCCGACTTTTATAATTAAGCATAGTATCATATATCTTAACTACCTTGTTTCCGGAATCAAAAACTGCTAGATCATTATCAGAACATGCTAATTTTGTAGGTTGGTTAAATTTTGTCTTATTTCTACTATCACCATAACCTCCGAGCAGTTCTATAAAATTACGCTTATAACCTAATGAGGAATCATTATTAATAAATCCTTGAATGTCATATTTTAAAATAACATTGTTCTTTTTATCAGTTAAAAAGACGTCCTTTTTATTAGATGCTATACCACCTAGTTCTCCAAAAGGTAATTCATTATCATCGTCTTCATACTTATTAGCCTGTAATATAACATCTAGAGATGTATCACTACCAGTCATAGCTATAAAAGTACTACTAGTTATAGCAAACAATGCAAATCTATCTTCAAAATCTAGATTTAATTGTGATGTAGATTCAAATATTTTACTAAAAGAACTTAATTTAGATGAATTGCTAAAAGGTACAGAATTATAAAATTCTGGTGTATTAGCAGATAAAGCCCTTATCGTAAAGTTAGCGTCTGTTGTATTTGATAAACTTGCGTAAGTAATATCCGTTGACCATGGTAGTTTATTGGATGCTATAAAGCATCTCGAAAATATAAAATTATTATTTTCTCTTATTTTGTTTAATTTATATTTAAATATATTATAGTCGAAAGTATCATTTAAAGCAAATGTGCAATCTTCTACTGTATTAGGTAAGTCTATATTAAGGTCGAAGATAGTTCTATCTTTAAAATTACTTGAAAAGGCTAAATCTGTATCAAATGTATTTTTAGAAGTAATAACTTTTTTAGTACTAACTTCGTAAGCTATATTATCTTTAATTTCAACTACCCCATAAAAATCTGAACCGGTTAAAGTAAACAGATCTCCATTAGTATAGAATTTTTTATATGATGTGTAATCTGTCATGAGTAATTTGTAAATTTTATATCGTTAATTTTAGTTCCGACCGGTAATATTGAGGATGCTTCAGCTAAAATACTTGTACGTATTTGTGAGCGTATGGATTCATCTGTAATTGCAAGATCACGAATAACTATATCAATTGAGTTACTCGAATTATGACGATCGAATTTAAAATATTTTTCTATCTGAGTTTTATTAACCCGCTGACCTGCCGGTAATGATAGTACAATATTATCTACTTTTTGTTCGAACAAATATAGAGCATATACTAAAGTTGTACTTATTGCTTTATCATAAGCAAATAAGTTACGGACCTGCATGTTACTAGTGTAAAAATATTCCGGTTGTCTGAGATAAGTAGCCAGGTCAGTACCATCTTGAAATCCTGCAGATCCAACATAAAGTTCGTCTTTAAATATATCCTGTATTTGATACTTACCAGGAGATAAAGTTAAATTTTTGTATAATTGACCATCCATATACAGAGTCATATTTCCTTGTATACTATCAAATCTAAAAGTAAAATTATGATAGCCGGTAGGTAAAGTATTAGTATCAAACGATATTGTTTTAGTTATATAATCTTGTGTATCCAAGTAGTTTTGTAAAGTTAATTTAAAATCTAAACTCTTCGCATCAAGCGTTCGATTAAGAGTGTTATAATTGGTCAATCTTACATCTGGCGTGTTATTATCTCTACTAACTATACCAAAAGCGTTATCACTAGTTAGCCGGGTAGCACTTAATTGATTACCTACACCCTTTACCATATATAATTCTTTATTATCACTCTCGCATAGTAATATAGGGTATACATGCTGTTTTCCACTAACATAGTGATTGACATAATCAATAGTTATAATAGAACCGCTAGATAACGGTGAAGTATTAACAGATGTCTTAGCTGTAGTTATATCTGCAGATAGGCTAAATACTCCTGAAGTTTCATACTGGTATAGTTTATTTCCAGTGGCTATACTAATAGTATTATCGATAATATTAATATCGTTAATAGTAGTATTTGATCTTAAGAATGCTTCTGGTCCTTGTCTAAAATTATGCTTAACAACATACTTATCAACAACATAAAATACTGTTTCATTATTCTCCCATCTTGTTTTTGATCCAGGTAGCTTATAATCTATACCATCCCGAATTATAACGTTATCGTATAAGCACAACTCCTTTTTATATACATCAAATTCAGCTGCAGATAGAGTTTTAGATTCAAGCGTTAATACATCCAATCTATGAACAGTGCCTGTGGTATCGATAAAATCTATAAAATCATCTTCTTGATGAAATCCTATATAATTCTCAATTTCAGAGGAGCATTCTAATCTTAACTTATTTCCCTGGGGCCCTACTCTATAAAATAAATTACCGTTACACGCTATTATATATTCATCTAAAGCACCTCGCTTAAACACGTTTTTAATCTTACGTATAAAGGTTACTTTATTTAATAAAACATAATCACTATTATAGATATAGAGCTCGTTACCACTTACAACGTGAATAAATGGGGTAGAAGTTTGATCTTGGAATAGTCCAAATCCAGCATTAGTATTATTACCGAGTAATTGATAACCATATTGTAGGCTAGAATCAATCCATAAATCAAAAGATATAGTAAAGGATTTAGATTTATTAAAACTTTCATATACACTTAATTTAGAATAAAATGTACCGTCAAAATCAAAAGAAGTATCATTACAAGAATAACAAATATTTTGAACTTCACCACTCACAAACTTTGATATATAGTAATTATCGAACGATGACATTAGAGGTGAAGAAGAGTTAACTACACCCTTTATAGTTTCTTTTCCAACTCTTTCATATTTCAAATTAATATTAGGGGTAATAGCTGCGTCACTCTTTTTATCGAAAAACTTCTCTTTAGTAAGCAGTTGATCTGTAATACCTAAACTAATACTATCGATACTGTCAGTAAATGTAGGGGTATATAACGCCGCGCTAGATAAAGCTTCAAATTTAGTTATTTTATCTGGATAATAATATCTATCTACCCAAATACCTTGCTGATTTAAATCGCCAGCAGACAACCACGTGCATAGATATCTACCGTTATTATATTGATCACTAGCCGATCGTTTTACATATAATTTATCAGACAAAATAGGCGAAGGGCCTGCAAACGCGCCATTTGCTGCAAATGTAGTATCATTTACATTAAGCCTCTCGTATGGATATATAGAAGACGGTGCTTTAAAGAAAGTATCTGTATCATTTGTAATAAAAATATCTTTATCATAAAACACGTAGTTTAACTGTAATTTTTCGGTACCCCTCTCTTGCTCATTACCAGAATGTAACGTATTATAGTCTCTATAATCGAAACTTGGTATACCATAAGGAGTATCAAACATATTTGAACCTCTTTTAATAAAGTTGTATTCAGATCTATTGTTATCTAGAGTTAGATAGTTAAGATTAAAAGAACTAGCAGAAATGGTGTTGTAATTAGTGTGTAGTAAGTACTGACCTTTGTTAGTAAAACTACTACTACTATTATCAATAATAAGATTTTCTCTTTTATCGTTAATATAGGTAATAAAAGAATTATTGATACTTGATGGAGCTACGTCATTATTGTAATCAATTAAAATTAAATTATTAGAGTTTCTATTTAAACTACTACTGACCATCTGCGTAAATGTTAACGCGCTACCACTTAAAGCAAGTACCTTAAGCTCATCATTAATAAATTTATAGATTTGTAAATACCCATCACTATCGATGTTATATCTAAAGGTATCTAATCTCTCGCTTGTAACTAACGAAATATCTTCATCATAATTATAGAAAACAACACCATTAGTACCTGTATCATAATTTAAGAAATAATCTGATCTACCATTGTTATGTTTAATGCGAAGTAATCTACTATCTACAACTTCTAATTCAAAATTATAATTATTAGCAAACGCGTTAACATCTTTTAAAGTTTTAATACCAACAGGCTTTTGTATATCGGTAGCTGAAACAGAGTTAGTATTAAAAATATACATATACTCGAGATCTTGATCAATACCTTTATAGAACGCTAATTTTGTAGTAACGGTGTTTAAGTTATTTGAGTCAAGAGAAGAAAGCTCAATAAAATTAGATAAGAGATTTTTATCTGATAGATACAACGAAGAGTAATTATTAATTCGAGTATCTAGAGCTCCTGATAGCGCGTGTATACTTGTAACGTTGAATTGCTGCTCTAAATTAGATTTAGTCTGCTTAAACGTAACAAAGCTATCTGAATATGCTGCTTCTGGGAAAGCTATAGAGCTAACTGATTTATGTAATGTCGTTGCCACCACATATATTTAATACATCGTACTATTTTTGTAAGTATGTAATATATGTTTGTTTGTTAAATTTACTCTGTAAATTGGCTATAGTATTAGATGAAGAGAGAGAATTCATTTGAGTATTGTTAATAGCAAATTTCTTTATATTATCGTAATAAGATTCACTTACTAATGTTATTGGTAAGTATATATCAGCGTAAACACCGTTAGAATAGTAAATTAACAACTGCGCAGTAAGGGCAGTAAAATTTGATGATGGATTCAAAGAAAGTGTATGATTGTAATCAGTCATCACACTACCACCTAACTTACCGTAGAGAATTTCGGTAAATATTGATTTCTCTTTATAGTTATACACTAAATCTCTCTTATAATTTTCTATAGTTGAATCACCCCAATTTATTTCTAAAGAGATAACATCGTTAACCTCTTCTGATACCCCGGTAAGAATAAACTGTAATGTTGAATCTCCTTTAAGGTAGAGGTTATTTTGAGTTAAAGTCGTATTACTATAAATAGAGCTTAGATTTACGTATACAGTATTCATGCTGATAATAGAAATGAGGTTGAGTTTATGTTGTAAGAGCCGGAGTTAGCACTAACATCGGCAAACAGAGAGTCATTGCCAAATGTTGATGATCGAATTAAACTGTTAGTAGTATTATATTTTGAAATATTACTTAGAACTAAATTAGCACCTTCTATTGTTAACTCTAAATCCACAAAGTGAGCCAATTCATTTATATCACTCACAATGTATGTTAGCTTGAATAAGTTATTAACACTGTTAAAGGTAAGATACGGTGTAATAACCTCTTCTGGTGTAAAGTTATTATTACCTGCACCAGAAATACTTACTTGGAATGTTGTTAATATATCTGTAGTAGTACTTACTGGGAATACCTTTTCATATGTATTATTACTAAGATTATATTCGTAGATACTTGGAATTACTGACCAGTAATTTTTAGCATTATTACTAGTAACAGCAGTAAACTTAGTAAAGTATGCTTTATTTGATCTCTCAACAAACAACCTATTAGAAAATTTCTCTATCTTACTAGCAGAATTAATAGAGAATAGGGTATTGTTATTATTTGAAATATTAAACTTACTGCCGTCGTAATTAATAACATCGATAACTAAGTTGTTTGGTGTTTCAATAAAGATGTTATCTCCTATAATATCAAAATCTACAATATGATTAAAGATGTCATATTGAATCGAATTACTATACTTACTAAAGGTTAACTCTAATGCAGATTGTAAGGGTGAAGAAGTTGAAAAGCTTTGATTCTTAACATATAACTTACCCTCTAAGCTTCTACGCTCTTCTTTTGTAAGTAAGTTACCTGTAGTAGATATTGCTAATGTAGTAGTAGCTCGTGTATCAATACTATCTATATAGCGATAACTATTTTCATAATTAAAGTCATTATTAACCTTTATATCATCAGCAAAATAACCACATTCGTAATACCTATACGTGAGATTAGTAGCGGAAAGGTAGTTCTTAATATCTGTAAGAAAATTAAACTCTACTTCACCAGTTATAATAGATTCTGCTAATTCTGTAGTTACTGTACTTAACGGTGCTTGATCTGTAGTGACTGATATATCGACAGGAAATGTCGCGTCAGCGAAAACCGTATAATAGTAGTTGCGAGGACCTGGAAAGCGGGGATCCCAACCATTAAACGGCTCAGGTAACAAGGAACCGTCAAGAAATGTGAATGCACCACCATCTCTATATATAGGTACTATATTTCTTACAACCTCTGCTAGTTCCTGGTAAGGGTAAAATTCTCTAAAGTATAGAGTATAAAAATCAGATAAGTTAGCATAACCGTTAGTGTTTGCAGTAAGGCCGGATCTTATAGTAGTACCGTTTTTTGAAGCTGTGGAATAGTTAAAGTTATAACCTTCGTATATATCATAAAAAGTGTGACCATTTAGAATCAAATTTAAAATATTTGCGTTTGCTGGTGCAACACGAGCCTTTGGTAAGCTAGCTTTGAATAATGCATATTCATTACCATATGAATCAAATTGATATTTTGATATAGCTCCTTCATTATATAAATCAGAGAAATTTAACTTCTCACTAATAGTATTTAAATTTTTTAATTCTGATGTTGAACGCTCTTTTGTAGTATACGATTCAAACGTAGTAGCTTTATTATCTATAAGAGGGTCTCCAGACGCTAAGCCACTAGAAACGTTTCTAGAATTTCGCCTATTATCAATTCTAAATTGTATAGGATATTCGCTCTGTGGGTTTGTTGATACGTTCCCGTATAAGTTAGGATCCGGGAAAACATAAAAGAAGTCACTTTCTAAATTACTTCTATCTATTGAATAGGTATAGTTGTCAGCATTCAGCTTAAACAAGCCTATATCATCAGGTTCGAAGAATAAACCAACATCTCTTAATAATTTAGCATCATTACTTGGAACAGTAGCAGTATCAGCTGTTTGTAAGTTAAGTAAATTATTTGTCGGATTTTCTGATCGAATTAATAATCCAGAAACAGCCGGAGTTACTGAAGTATCTAAATAATATATATCTGTACCAACATACTTACTAAGCAGTTGTCGCTTTAATCTATAGACATCAGCAATGGTTAACCCTCCTTTTGTTTCATTGCTAAATAGTTCAGCTAATGGATTATCAGGGTCGCAAATAGCATCAAAAGTGTCTGCTGTTATAACCGGCGGGTTAATTTTAAATGCTTCTATTCCAGATAAAAAGCTTGTAGTAGTTAGTGCTTGTATACCTAGTGGATCAATATAATACTTTGCATCAATATCATTTAAATTACTTGAATATAATTCATCGCGCTTTGAATCTTCACTGACTGTGGTCCTAGGAAGATCAAAATAATTCCCATATACATCGATATACTCTTCTATATTAATACCAAGTTTAGCAGTAACACTATCGATATTAAAGGTCTTAGCGTTTAAGGTGTCTTCAGCAGTTAGTATATAGTTATAAATGTTATCAAAAATAGCTTTTTCAACTCCTGTAGTACTGCCTTTAAGTTTGTTTCTTTCGATTACATACTTACTTTCATCACGTCTCTTTTTATAAAATAGAGCAACCTCCTTCAGTTTATTAGCAAAGAAAGGTATTGCAATATCTAAGTCTGCGGGATCTGTAAAGTCTATCTTCTGTAAGAATCTCTTTTCGTTCTCTGTAGTATAGCTAATTACTATTTCTTCTATAAACTGCCTATAATATTCTTTAAAGAGGTCTTCCTGACTCTGCTTTGAAGTGGTCTTTAATGAATAATACTTTTTAAGGTAGGCAGTATAAAAAGAGCTATATTCTTCTGGAGTGTAGTCAATCTTGGTGTATTGAATAAAATCAAGAAAAGAGAAAGGTGATACAGTGTCTTTTGCATCAACAGTCTCTATATTAGTTATAGAGTAATTAACTTTTACTTCTCTGTAATTTTCTTCAACCATATGTTTATAAGTTATTAAAATAGATCCAACCCATCATATAAAGCGTTAGCGAAGATGTTTGATACTATACCATTGTCTTGCGTCCAATCACTGTATGATGACATGTTGTGTGTTATTGTTGTGTTACCGTCACTGAAGTTTATAATTGATCCAGTAATATCACCAGTTAGCTCTTTTTGATAGTAGAAGTTATATATATCAAATATACTTCTTCCACCTCCTGATAAAATAGGCCATCCCCAAGATGAATCAAAAGCACTTAAAATGTAGTACTTATTAGCAGTACCTGAACTTGGAAGCATCGATCCGGTGGATGAGCTATAGAATATACCAGGATCAGAAAACAGTGGTGGGGCTTGTGAAGCAGATAGGGGTACGTTAGTGTTAAGCGCTACGTAAGTACCACTATACTTTTCAAACCCTACAACTATATCACCTGGTACCACTTTACTAGTTATTGTAAGTGCATCACCTAAATTTTGTCCATACACTTCACTCTCTCTATAACCGTAAGTATTATAGTCCTTATTGTTTAAATTTTTATACCCAAATAATTTACTCTTACTAATAGACAGCAAATCAACTAATCGCTTAAGTTTTGGTGGGAAGCTGTATTTAGGTATTGAAGGTAAGTCGATAGTCTTAAGTAAAGAAGCGAGTTGATCAACATTAGCAGTATCAATAACGCTATTATTATCTAAGAAGTTTTGTATTTTTTCGTATGTACTTTTACCAATACTATCTTGGGCAGAACTAAGATCCCCGAATATACTACCTAAGAAATCATTCATAAGTATAGGAGCGTCTGTAAATAACGGCTGCTGTACTACCTCTGCAAATGTATCTTTAAAGTTGATATCTTCGTTATGCTTAGCAACTATATAATAACTGCTAGGGTGGATAGTAAATGTATTACTAGCACCTGATAGTGTAGTTGAATTATAAACAGTGTAAGCAGATAAATATACATTGGTTAAATCGGCACCATTAGTTGTAGTAAAGTACCCTTTAAAGAAACTACCTCTATCTAATGTTGATAGCTCTTGGAAGTTGGAAGTAAACGCAGCGTTATAATCTGTAGTACCATCTGTTAAAACTATATTAAGAGCTGGGGATGACGGTACTGCACTAAGTAGTGGTAGGTTCTTAATAGAGTTAAAGTTACTATCTTTAACCTTAACTACAAAAGCTATTTTAGTATTAGCAAACTTACTACTGTTAATATTAAAGCTTGTAATGGCAGCTCCCTCACCGTCTATACCGTTAGAAGTTATAGATAGGGAATTATAATCTACATTAGCAGAAAGAGATGTTGATAGAGCGTAGCTAGTTGTGTTTGTATATTTAAATATATCACCAGTCTTAAAGCCAAATATTAAATTATAATCATTTAGGTAATCACTCTTAAAGTAGACATCTCCAATACCTGATAAACCTGCAAATACACCATCAGGGTCAGTTGATGTAGTATGCACTAAATTATTACTACTATCAAGCTTAACATATATGTTTGTATCAACAGTTGTCACACTATCAACCTCTACAGACTCAACAATACTATTAGTTGTTAGGTATTGATAGAAGGATGTAAACGGGTATAAGTGACCGTATGTATTGTTAATAAGGTCTCTTGAAAAGTAATCCCTGTCTACACCGTCACTACCGGATGCATATGGGGTAATTGTAGGCATACCACTTTCTACAGATCGATATGAATTAAATCGAGTAATCTCTATAGCAGGCCCTGTTAAAGAACTTTCTGTACCAGTTAAGGTATTGTTAACACTAGATATTAAAAGCTTATCTTCTATGTAATCAGAGATATCTACCTTAGCGCTGTATGTATCAAAGTAGCCAGTTCCTTTACTATCATATAAATAACATGTAACTTTATATCTACCAGGTGTTGTATATGCATGACTAGCAGTTATGGTCTCTGTTGTAGTACCATCACCAAAATCCCAAACCAGCCGCTTATTACTTATAAAGTCTTCTATACCATCAGTTAAATTAGGTATAAAGGTGAGGGGTGTAATAGGAAGTGCATAGCTAGAGTAGGATTCTTGACCAGTATAATTCTTTACGTAAAAGAAGTTATATAAAAGATCAAACTCACCAGAGCTGTCTAACTGTAATGCACTTAGAGACATATACCTTTATTTAATATCAAAGCCTCTGTATTGCAATTTTACTTGTGATATTTGATATTTCGTAAAAGTAAGCAAATTCATAATCTTCGAGATTGTATTCCTGAGTTTGAATTAGGTTATCTTCTAATCTATAATCTGGATTCCAAACTATGAAGCTTAAGTTCGGTGTAACGTTATCACCATTAACAGTGTCAATATTAATAACACCATCAATATTGAGTATATCTCTCGATATATTACCAGTCTCTACTACACCGCCAAGTTGTATAAGATCGAAATACTTCTTAAATATATTAAGAACCTTAGTTCTTATAGAGCTACTACTCGCTGCAATATTCTGATCAACACTTAAACGTATAAACGAGTTATTAACTATATCATCTAATGTGTCTGGATCTGTTTGAATTGCAGAACTACCTACACCGAAGCTAATGGCTTTAAATATTGGATCTGCTATTACAACGTTATGTGTTACGTCTTTCTTATCTATACAGAAATTACTAATTATCTGCTTTTGTGCCGGATTTAAAAAGTTAGGTAACTGTTCGTTTATTACAGGTTGATTAGACGGTACTGTATAAACATAGACATTATTAAAATTAGTTGATGCTGAAAATCCAACTTGACCTAATAATACACGACCGTCATCGTTAGGCCGATCTAACCCTATTCTATTGAAATAGCGTAGATACTGACCTGTGTAATCGTTGTTATCAAGTACCTTAACATCTTTAGTTATATTATTAAAGTTACGGTTAATTTGTGTTTCGTAATCAGTTTTTGAAACCAATCTGTTTTGCGTTGAAAAGATCTTTGGAGCGTTATCGCGGATTTGATCAACCGTTTCAGCTAGTTTAATAGGAGTTGATTGAAATTGGTTGGATATAAGTACAGTATCTTTATTAGATGTATTTATAAGATTTAAATCAGCATTATAAATATAATTAGATATCTCATTAAACGCAGGAGATGTATATAAATTAAAAGTACTACTAGTTATAGCATTTGGACTAGCCAACGCGACTTCATTATTAGAAGTAATGTAAAATATTAAAACTGTATCATTAGCGTTTAACTGTCTACCGTTATTATTATTACCGAATCGGAAATCGTAGTTTCCGCCCTCGTTAAACTTCTTCTCATATGATGTAGCAGTTGGAGACTCTAAGAATAAAGAAACTGTCTCAGACCATTCTGTCCAAACACTAGTATCAGCATCTTGCACAAAGACTCTAAAAGAATTATCAGATATAAACTGTTGGTCATTTACTGTTCTCGTAACTTTAACAACTTGTTGTGTAGTAAATGTATCTACTAGAGTAATAGTTTCGTATGGCTCACCAATTGAACTAAACGTAGCTTCTGTTATTGCCCCTTGGTATAAGTTATTGTTACTAACAGCTACAGTCTCTAGGATAGTATTAGTTACTTTTTGAAATGTTATATCATCAAGCGTTGAGTATGTAAATCCATTTACATCTACAGAAGAGAAGCGAGGTACAGTATAAACATTAGCATTTAAATTACGAGCTGCTAAATTAAAGTTAAGTAGTGATGTTTGGTCCCCTTGAGGTTTGTAACCAATATTAGAAACAAGCTTACTCATATTATCATATATGGTAGCAGTATTAAATGTTGATTCGTTAGATGTAGTGTTAAGCTGAAACAGCAATACATGGTACATATAAGAAACAACATCAATAAAAGCACTGAAGTTAGAACCTTCAAAATTCTGATCGGTGAATGTTTCGTTCTCGTTTAACCTATCTATGATTAACGACTTAAGACTAGTCGCGTCAAAGCTAAGATAAGCATTTTTTGGTAATTTATAATCTGTGAAATTTTCTAAGCTCATACTACTACGTATCCTTCCTTATTTAATGTTGCGTTTAGTGATAAATTGTAAATATCTAAATTTGGTATTGAAAAGCCAATTGCTATACGGTATAGGTTTTCATCTGGTATACCCTCAATAGTTATCTCGTTGAGATTAACTCTCGGCTCTTGAACTCCTAAGCTATTGTATATATCTAAGCCTATAAAGTAAGAAATTGTATTGCTAACACTTTCAAACAAATAACTTCGAAGATCTAACCCGATGGTTGGGTTAAGTAACTTCTGACCGGGAGTAGTTGTAAGTATATTCTTAACAGAATTAAGAATAGCAGATCCATCTTGTAATTCAGATAAATCGTTAGGCTCGCTTTTTGAATATAACTCTTTCTTAGCGTATCGATCGAAAGAAAGATCTAGATCTATATCTTTATACAGATAACCGTTCTCTAAAGAGTTTACCTCTGTAGTAGATTGCTTTAAGTTATCTAAGCGTATGGCCATTTATATTATTTAATCATGTATGCTGTTACGCATAATTAATCTTACCACTTCTTACAGCTCCAATAACCAGCAGTTAACTTATCTTTCTTCTGATCACATTTATGACGAGCTCGGAAAGATTTACGTCGCTTAGGATTACTCTTTTTGATCTTCATGTTTGGATCTCCATAACGAACAACCTTCTCCTTACCATTCTTACATGCTTTAACAACAAACTTCTTAGATCCACCTGATGTGCGACGAGGTGAGTTACACTTCATTCGATCTTTATCGATCTTACCTTCAGCATCCTCTTCGTTATGCTCATTATCTTCATTAGGATTCTTGTAAGTAGGGTCTGAACGATACTTAGGCCCTCCGTCACCATCAGCATCTGCATCACCAGATTTTAAAGAGCCTCTACTTGTATAATGTTTTCCTTTTGGAGCTTCTTTTGCCTCTTTAAGTAATCTTTCAACTAAATCATCAAATTGCATATTATTATTTATAGGACAGCATAAATAATAATATGGCAAATCAACATAATAATTTTAAAAATGATATAGAAAAGCTCAGTGAAGCTTATTTTAAGATCAATAAAGATAATAACGCGGAAGTCCTTGAGGAGTCCATTGATGCTTCAAACCCTGTCGAAGACGGTACACCAGCTTATAAAGGTGGTAACGTTGAACACGATTGAGCGTCTCACATTAAAGCTCCTCCGTTTGGGGAGTCAATTAAAAAGATACTTCACCACAATCTTAATGAAGACGGTATAGTAGAAGAGTACTATGTTGAGCACAATGGCAAACTTGTCGGAGTTGTTGCGGAAAGTGCAGAGGTTGTAATGCTTGAAGATCATGATGAAGAAGTGCCTGAGAAGGCACATAAATACACTGTTATTGAAAATGACGAGGAAGGTAGCATTCAACCAATGGAATACAGGCAACCAGAAGGTGATCTTATCAAGACTGTTAAGAGTGGTGGTATAGTTAAGAAGTGTTATCAGCATCCAGAGGGTCGCGAATGGGCTGTTGAATCTGATAGACCAATTGATTTTAACCAGGAAGGTAGCTGGACATGGGATGAGGATGGTGAAGCAGAGACATTTACTGAAGGTAAAAGTCCTAAGCATGGCGCTCGTCCAAAGCTTCAAGGTGTAAAGGTTTACAAATAAAATAAGGATAATGCTTATTTAAAGCATAAATATAGATATGGCTAGAGCTAGAGAAAAGAAATTTGAACCACTATTTGAATCGTACATGAAACGTTTCAAGCGTGGTGGGTTTTTAGTTGGTGATGTTTTTAAGTTTAATGATAAATTTAAAAGTGATGACGCTTATAAGTCTTTAGGTGATAACATTAAGGATGTACTTGATCAAATGATTGATTCAGGGTTACACATAAGAGTTATTAACATTAAAAACGAAGACCCATCTAGATACCCAGGTAATAGTGATACTGCTCAATTAGAGCCAGTTTTAGATATTGCTTTAGATACAGGAGGTGGTCGTTATACTTCAGAAGTATCCGTTCCTTGTTGTATAGGTCAACCAGTGCAGTATGCTCCAAACCTCCTTCCAATACCTGACGCATGGCGTCGTAAGGATAATGTAAACATTAAGCCTAAAGAAGTTGAAGAAGATGAAGAGAATCTATCTAATAAGACAGATAGAGGTAATGGTGAATTAACTCAGACAGCATTAAAGCTACCAACTGATAATACAACATTACCTAATGCTACTCAACCACATACAGTAAACTACTTACAGGGGTTGAAGTAAGGTCGATAGCCTTTTATAAAGAAAGAGGAGCTTAAGCTCCTCTTTTTTATTGTGCTCGTTCAAGATTGACTAAGCATGCAAATGCATTAATCTCTTTATCTACTACGAAGGCGCTTTTATAGAGATGATCAGCAATAATAGCTATCATCTCTTTCTTTTTCATATCTGCTATATTCTGGTTATATAGATAGTCTAGAAAGTTAGCTAATAGCGTATCATAATCACCTTGAAACCTATCCTCATTCTCGATAAGATACTTACGTAAACCTAGCGAGTCTTTTTGAACACCTTCGAAGATTTTTTGAAGTAACTCGCTGTCACACCCGTTACTATCAATGCAAAGCTCACCATCAATAACCGACTTTTGCAGCTCATTGATAGTTTTTCTGAGATCTGGGAAGAACCTTTTAACCAGCATGACGAATTTTTTCTTTTGCTCATCACTTATATTTATATTTTCTTGTTGTAATATATTATAACATCTTCTAACAGCTTGATCGATTACAGGTTTAAGATCTAATGATTGACATCTAGACTGTAACGCGGGTATGATCTTATGCTTGTAGTTAGCGGTAAGAATAAACCGACAGTACTTAGCGTACGTCTCCATAGTATTGCGAAGCGCAGCCTGTGCCTGAGAGGTTAGCCCGTCAGCCTCATCTAGAATTACTACTTTTATACCCCCATCGAAGGACTTAGTCTGAGCGAAGTTAGTAATGTTATGACGTATAACATCAATACCGGATTCGTCGGAAGCATTAATGTAAAGGTAGTTACAACCCAACACTTCATTAACTAGAATACGAGCCAACGTCGTCTTACCAGTACCCGGACTACCAACAAACAGCAAGTTAGGTATTTCACCTTTAAACTGCTTAACAATTCTCAACGACCTATCATCAAGAATAAGATCTTCCAGCTTATGCGGTCTATACTTCTCAACCCAAATCTTATCAAACTCAACCATAACTTACTTACCTGAACTACCGAAGCCTTTAGATCCTCGTTCTGACTCTACAACAGCACCTTCTGTTACGTTTACACTATGATTAACATAAACGACCAACTGCGCGATACGATCACCAGCTTTACCTTCGTAATCTGTACTAGTAAGGTTATAAAGCTTAATACCAGCATCACCTCTATAACCACTATCAATGATACCTGGATGAGGTATAATGCCGTGTTTAAAGCCAAGACCAGAACGACCTTCGACCTTAATCCAATAACCTGGCTGGATAAAGGCAAACTTAAGACCTACACCGACTACTGCTGAACCACCGGCTGGTATAGTAAAGTCCTCAATACAAGTAACATCCATACCTGTATCACTATCATGATTCTTACCAGGTAGAACAGCATCTACATGGGTCTTTTCAAATTGTAGTAACATACATATTTATTATAGCTAAAATGCTATCGAAATCAATAGTTAAGATTAAATAAGTGTGTGAGTAACGAAATCGATACTGCAGTTAATGACATCTTAACTCAAATTAAAAGTCATAATAAAGATACAACTGATATCAAAAAGGTTGCTGATGAAATCGATCTTGACAATCTTGAGGAATTTCTTGTTAAGAAAACTAGCTCTCTTATCAACAGTTCAGTTGATATGGTCGATGATGTAAAAGAATATATAGCCTCAGCTCCGGAGAACAGAGATGTTGCTTCTTTAGCTGAACTTATTAAAGCTTCATCATCTGCTATTGACACTCTTAGTAAGCTTCACACCGCTAAAGAGCAAAATAAGAACAGAGTTGAGATAAAGCAAATGGATATTGAATCTAAAGAGAAGCTTAATATTATGGACAATCAAACTAAAGTCCTTATGACGAGAGATGATGTCATGAAGGCTTTAACAGGTGATGATGGTACTGTAATTGATATTGATTAAGCAGTACCACTTTTACCGGCTAAAGCCATTCCTTTGTTGTAACTTTGTTCTGCCTTGACCGCGTACGCGTCCGATTGCGCGTCTAATACAGCTGCAATTGCATTCGCTTCTGTTCTTTTTTCTGCTTCAGAGGCATTT
>Ga0115001_10001378_pt1 | contig 18769 bp, 20 predicted proteins | sample ArcticOcean_MG_C_12_FD_89869 | JGI IMG/M metagenome (GOLD analysis project Ga0115001, IMG submission 89869) | Marine microbial communities from western Arctic Ocean - ArcticOcean_MG_CB8_130 | ecosystem: Environmental > Aquatic > Marine > Oceanic | place: Arctic Ocean: Canada Basin | collected... | reverse complement strand
GCCCAATTGTCTTTAGCATTTATTACTCAGCAGCCATTTGTAACAAGTACTATAATAGGAGCAACAACAATGAAACAACTTAAAGAAAATATCGAAAGTGTAAACATTGATTTAACTGCTGAAATTATAAATGAGTTAAATCTCATCCATAACAATAATTCATACCCTATAAATTTCCCGAAACAAAAGGGATTGTTGAATAGATTCTCTTTCTATCTATTAACCACAACAAAATTGATTTTAAAAGGTAATTGGACAGAATTAGCTTATAAGATAAATAAAAAAATCATTAAGCCCATAAAAAGTTATGTTAATTCAAGAAATGTAGGAAGCTAACCATTCAAATATCTTTTTTTGCATGAGAGACTTATTAACTTTTTTGAAAAAAGAACTATAAATGATTTTGATTCTGTTCAAATCCAGCATGCAGAAGTATTACTGGCACAACAGCAAGTGCTCTCAAACCATCTATTTCAACACGATATTTCAAGACAACAATAGATTAATTAGTTAGTTTTTTTTCTAGTTGCTTAATTTTTTTTTTAAAACGAACTATTCTTTGAGTCCTTGAATTAGAAAAAATTTTATTTTTATCAAAAGGAATTTTGATTTTTTTTTTATTTTTTCCAATTATAATAAACTTAGTAGAGGGTTCATTTGCATCTTGGATATGGATTTCTAAATAAATTCTATCTTTCATATTAAAATTTTTACCAGACTCATGCCATAAACTTGAATGCATGATTAATACATCTCCAATTTCTAAATCTGGGCAAATTTTTTTAAAATTTTTAGTTATTTTATCTGAAATTGTTCCAGCATCACCTAAATAACCAAATTTATGAGTAGATGGGTAAACTACCATACCTCCATTTAAAACATTATTATTTGTTAATGATATAAAAATAGAATATCGGTCAAAAGACCCAAATTGATAACCTGAATCCTGGTGGCAGAATACAGGGGATTTATTGATTTTATCTTTTTTTACTATTCTATAAAAATCTGAACCAACATTGCCATTGTAAAAATTTTTAACAATATTTTTTAGCTGATGATCTTTATAAATATTTTTAAAAAAACTTAATTGGTCAATCTTTACTTCTACAAGATGATTTGTTGTTTTGTTTATTTTTTTTTTAGCAAGACTTAATAAAAATTTAGATCTATATTTATCTATCTCTTCTTTTTTAAAAGCATTTTTTAAGACAAAAAAACCTAATTCATTCAATATATTATGATTTACTTTTGAATTAATATAATATTTTTTTTTCATCTTTGTTTAAACTTATTGGATAAAAAAACTTTTATATATCTTTTTAAGTTATATTTTGCTTTTTTGGTTTCAAAAAAATATTTTAAACAAATTCTAAAAAAACCTAAAAAAGATTGCTCATAGAAGGAATATTTGGGTAAAATATCACATCTAATTGCAATTCTATTAATTTTGGTATCATTTGTTCTATGTATTACATCTGCCTTCATAATAAGAAGGTCATATAAACATAGCTTGGGTACTACTTTTATCTTGTCCAGATCTGTTTTCATTTTCCAACCATCGGTATCAGCAGAATAATCGTCTAATGCATACCAGGATCCTACTTTTGTTTTTTCTCCAAATCTTAAATCAAACCATGGTTTAGTATCTTTTTCTACCTTTCTGAATCTAACTGCTCCTCTATCTTTTATTTTTTTATAAGTATTAATGTCATTTTTTTTTAAAGTATCGTACGGTACAATTGCTACATTGGAATATAGTGGGCTAGATTTTAATATTGGCATATAGCAAATTAAATAATTTTTATGATCATTGTGAAAAAAGTAGGTGTAATGATCAATATGCCAATTTAAACCTCCTCCTGGTAAAACTTTAGGATCTTTAAATATGTTAAAAGGTTTAATCAATTTTGCTTTTGGTTTTATATTCTTTTTTATTCTAATAGAGGCATAGCAAAATTTTTTATCACTTATATTTAAATCTTTATTATTTAAATTTTTGGCAATTTCTTTTATTTTAGTATTAATACTAGTATAATATTTGTCTTCTAATCCATGAACAACTCCGTCAACAAATTTTTCTTTTTTCTTAACATGGTTCAAAAACTTTGAGTCAATATCTGAACTATTAATAAAATTTTTAATTATAAAAAACCCTTTAGTGTTGAGATTTTTAGATATTTCATTAAAATTTTTTTTCATTAAAATGGTTTAACAAGCATATTGCCATTATAAATTCCTGGTTTTTTAATATCACTCAATACTACTGAACCAGGGGCAATTACTGCATTACTGCATATATTGAGGTTGTTGGAAATAAAGCTTTGACCTCCAATAATAACTTTTTTTCCAATATTAACGTTTCCAGAAATTACAACACTAGATCCCACATTACAAAAATTACCAATGGAGGTATCGTGTCCAATATTAGTTCCAGTAAAAATAAAACTTCCTAATCCAATTGAGACATTATTAGCAATAACTGTGTTGGGCTCTATAATACAACCTTTGCTAATTTTTTTAGAATATATATTGGAAAAAGGTAATATCAAAGTTGTATAGACTAGATTTTTTTTTTTACTAAGATTGTAAATACTTTCTCTTATTTTTACATTGTAAATAGTTATATTAAAATATATTTTTTTATTAGTTTTTAAAAAATTCTTAATTTTAAATTTATGTTTATCATCAACAAATCTAGCAGAAGAAATAATTTTATCCTGTTTGAGCATGAATTCTAATTGTTTTCCATACCCACCCCCACCTACTAGATAAAAGTTTTCAGAGGTAAATTTCATTTTGTAAGTGTAAATCCACCATCGATAACAATAGTCTGTCCAGTAATAAAAGATGATTTTGATGATAATAAGAAATTAATTAGATCTGCAATTTCATTCGGATAAGCGTATCGTTTTCCCAAAGGATATTTTGCTTTATCAATGTTAGTAAAATGATCATCTAGATTTAAGTTAGCAATAAGTGGCGTGCTGACCATGCCGGGTGCTACAGCATTAACTCTGATCAGTTTCGCACTTAATTCAAGAGCAAGTGATTTAGTCATTGAAATTAATCCTGCTTTTGAAATTGAATAAGCATAATGATAATTGAATGCCATACTTAAACCGCTAATAGAAGAGATTGTAACTATTGAAGCTTTATTGTTAATTTTGTTATTTTTCACAAGCATGGCAATAAATTTTGCTGTTTGAATCAAATTTGTATGAATAATTTCATCAAAAAATTTTTCACTAAAATTTTTAATTAAATTGTTTTTAGTTATACCTGCAGCTAGCACTATATAATCTAATTTTGGAATTTTTTTAAGATTAAAATTTTTTAAATTATTTTTAAAATCAAAATTTATTAATTTAATTTTTTTCTTAATTTTATTTATTTTGATAAACTTATTTATTTCTAAAAAATTTCTACCAATAAAATAGAATTCATAGTTTTTATGGATATTTTTTTTTACAAAACTTAACCCAATGCCTGAAGTTGCTCCTGTGATGAGTATCTTTTTTTTCATAATTTGATAATTTTAAAAATTTTTGTTTTTCTTAAATTTACAACTACAGCAGAAATGGATAGCCCAACACCAAAACCACATAAAAGAGAATAACCAGGAAGTTTTTTGTTTGCATAATTGCTACATATTGTAATGGGTATTGAGGCGGAGCTGGTATTACCAAAATTTTTTAATGATGTGGGAAATATAAATTTATTTTTATTTTTGTTTAGTTGATTTTCTATACTGTCTTGAATCATTTTGTTCGCCTGGTGTAGAAAGCAAAATTTTATGTTTTTAATATTATGTGAAATACTTTGTATAAAACTTGGAATATTATTTATTGCAAAATTAAAAATACTAGCTCCATTTAAAAATATATTTGCATTCGATCTGACATTTTTTTTAACATCTTTTTTATCGATAATTTGACGATTGGATAATTTGTTTCTTCCTGCAAGTGAGTGTGAAGGAACAATAATATCTTGAAAACCAGCTCCATCAGAATAATAATCACAATATAAATTTTCTGAATCATTTTTTACATTTCTAATGGCAGTAACACTTCCAGCATCTCCAAATAAAAGATTCGCAACTTTATCATCTTTATTTACAAGTTGGGTTCCAACATCACCAACAGCCAATAAACCTTTTTTTAAATTTAAATTCTTCATTAGAGAAGATATAGTGATTAATCCATGTGTATAACCAGAGCAGCCTAAATTTATGTCTAAAACAAGTGTTGATTTTTTTAACTGTAATTTATCTTGAAGAATTCCAGAAGTCGCAGGTGTTAAATAGTCAGGTGTTTGACTAACAAAAATTAAAATTTCTATGTCTTCTGATTTCCAGTTTAGTTTTTTAAGAATATGATTTGCTGATTTTACAACTAAATCTGAAGTGCAAATTTCATCACTTGCTACCGGCCTACTTTCTATACCAATGGTTTTAATAATTCTTTTAATATTTTTATGATTTGGGATATTTTTGTTTATAATTTTTTTTTTAGGAACGCAGCAAGAAATTCCAACAACTTCAATTCCTTTAATATTTTTTATCACTCTGCAATTAAATTAATAATATCTGAAATTTTGTTACATTTTTCAACTTTAACACCATCAATTTGTTTGTCATAAGTAGCTTTAGCTAAGTTCATAATTTGTAAGATTATTACAGAATCAAAAAATTTTAGTTGTGATGTTTTGTCTGTTTCTTTTAAGTTTTTTTTTTCTAAAATGATTGATAAATCTTTTAGAATTTTTTTTATATTATTCATAAAATTATATTACTACATTTTACCTATCCTTAATATATATCAAAAGTTTTTACATTCATTACTATTATATTTACCTCTATACAGCGTTAATTCATTAATAATTTTTTCATTTTAACGATAATTTTTTTCTTTTGAAATTTAGTATTATTTACATCCAATGGTCTATTGAAATATCTTTTCTTAAGAAAACTTTCTTTAATGTTCTAAAAATAATCTTTATATCTAACCAAATTGATTGATTATCAACATACCATACGTCTAAATCAAATTTTTTATCCCAATTAATTGTAGTTCGTCCATTAACCTGTGCCCAGCCAGTAATTCCAGGTTTAACTTCATGACGTCTAGCTTGTTTAATGGAGTACCTAGTTAAGTATTGCACTAATAATGGACGAGGACCCACTAAACTCATTTCACCTTTTAAAACATTCCATAAACTTGGTAATTCATCTAAACTTGCTGATCTTAAAAACTTCCCAAATTTAGTAAGCCTGATCTCTTCAGGTAAAAGAATTCCATCTTTATCTCGCTCATTAGTCATTGTTCTAAATTTATATATATTAAATATTTTAGCATTTAAACCTGGACGAGATTGCTTAAATAAAATCGGAAAATTAAATTGAGTTAATATTAATACTGCCAACAATAATAAAATTGGAAGTATTATTGGTAGACTTAAAAGAACTAAAAATAAATCAAAAACTCTTTTATTATTGATCATCATTAACATTTATAATTTAAATCTAGGTAATTTTAAAGGTGTTATGAACAACATTCTGTCTCTCTTATTTGTTTTATTAATTTATTGACTGAAATAGAACTTGCTCAATTTTTTTAGTCAAATCATCTTTATTAAAATACTTGTCTGCTATTATTTGTGCTTTTTTAGATGATATACTTAACCGTTCTTTATCATTAAGAAATTCATTGATTTTTAATGCTGCCTGATTCAAAGTTAATCCGTGGGTTGTAATTCCAGCATTTTCTTTATCTATTAAATCTGCCTGCCAACCCCCACCATTAATCAAAACGGGGGTTCCTGACGCAAGAGCATCGAAAAATTTATTTGCAGAGTTATTCCAAACCTCAGGAACATTGATAACAATATTGCTTGCAAGATCAGCTGCTGCTAATAATTGAGGTAATTCTGATCTACTGATAGCACTTTCGATAAATAGATTTCTATTTAAAACATTTTTCTTTTGAGCATAGAGAATAACATTATTGTATTCCTTGCCCTCTCCAATTAATAATATTCTAATATCTGACTTTAATAATAACAACTGTTCAGCAACATCTACCAAATAGTCAACACCGTTGATTATTCCAAACGTACCTGCATAAATCAACAATGGAAAATCTTTCAACCACTTTCTGCCTGCGCGAAATTCTTTGCCTGTATTTTTAGAGTTAAATAATTCTCTATCACTAAAATTAGGAACAACTACAATCTTATTTTCTTCACAGCCAGCTTTTATAATTCCAACCTTCATTCCATCAGATAGTGCAATAACTGCTTTAGATTTTTTATAAGAATAAGATTCTAACAATTTGGCTAAATATTTAACAATAGGATTTTTAACTACACCTATAGCAATTGGTACATCTGGCCATAAATCACGCACCTCAAATACCATAGGTATTGATTTCTTCCATGAAATATAAAGTGCTGGTATAGCGATTGTTAACGGAGTGCTTGTTGCAAAAACAACATCACCTTGTAATTTCGATCCTTTTTTAGCCGCATGATATGCAAAAGAGAAAAAAGCTAATAATCTTTTATAATAATTCAGCTTGTTTGAATAAAATAAATGAAACCAATGGACATTAATGCCATCTTCTGTGGATGTTTCCCAACCACTACTATTAGATAAAGATGTATTAGTTGTAACCATTTCCACTGTATGGCCCTTGTTAATAAGATGTTTAGCTATATCGTAAGATCGTACTCCCCCTGTTTTTTTAGGAATATTAAAGTACTGATGAAGATATATGACTTTCATTATATTATTTTATTATCTCTTTTAAAAAAAGACACTACTGACAATTAGGATTCATCTTCCTGCACACATCCTATATTTTTTGCTGGGACACCGCCATAAATTTTCATTTTATCCGTAAAAGATTTTGTTAATACAGCCCCGGCAGCTAAAATAGAGCCTTCAGGAAGAACTGTACCTCCAACTAAAGTGCAATTAGCTCCTACCCAGCTTCCTTTTTTTAAGGTGACATTTTTTTTTAAAGAGATTTTTTTTAAATTTGAGTGCGAAAATCTAAATGAACCATTTCTAAATTTATGATTTCCACCAGAAATCACAGAATTTGGCCCAATAACAACATTATCCTCTATTGTAATACCTGATCCAATAATTACAGTATTGTGTGCAATATAAACATTGTCTCCAATGATTATTCCATAAAGCGAATTAAAATAAGCTGACGATGTTACTTGAAAATTTTTTCCACATCCGGTCATCCCTATTCCATATAAAAAACCTCTAAACCTCATTATCGAAGGACTATTTGGTAGAAAATATGTTGCAGTACGAACAAACCAAGAATAAATTATTAAAATTTTATGCATTATTGAATAGTTCTTTGTTAAAATTTTCAGCTGTATATTTTTTTACTTTTTGATAAGCGCTCTCCCTCATTAAAGAGGCATTATGACTATTATTTATCAAAAATAAAACTTTCTCATATAGCATTTTAGAGTTATTAAAATCAAAGTAAACTATATCTCTATCGTCAAAAAAAATATGTGGTAACGAACCCACAGGAGTAGAAACTATATTCAATCCATTTGCCATTGATTCAATTATAACTCTAGGAGATCCTTCTGACAAACTAGCAAAACAAAATATGTCATGATTGCGCATTATATCATTTAAACGAGTTCTGCTATCTATGTGTCCTAAAAAATGAACATTTTTTATAGAATTCTGATTAATTATCTCATGCAAATCTTGTTTGGTTTTAGTTTCTCCATCTCCAACAATTGTAAGCTCAGCCTCCGGAATTTTATTTTGCAATAAGGCAAAACTCTTAATAACTGTATCAATTCCCTTTGCCTTTCTCAAATACCCTAGATATAATAATTTTGGTCTTTCATTGGAAATTTTTTTTAAGGAGTCATAATGAAAATCATTTTCCGTTAATATGCTAGAAATTAGAGGTTTTGATTTAACTCCAAACTTAGCTAAATTATTATGAATATGAATTCCATTTGTAAATATCTTAGCACCTTTACAAGCCCATAAATGCATTAAGTATTCTGGGAAAAAACATAAAGCCAAAAATATTTTTTTAAAAATAAAAATATTTGGATTTTTCAATAAAGTATCTACTGGACTACCGACAAAATGAATAATTCTTTTTGATTTATTCATAAACACTTTTTGTAACCAACTAAAAGGACTAGGGTATCGTGCATATGTAACATCAAATTTCCTTAATGACTTATACGTTCTAAAAAATTTAGGAAAATGTTTAATTGCGCCAATATATGTAAAGTCTTGCTCGTAATGTAACGGGTGCACACTAACATTCTTGAAAGTCCCAATTTCCATTAATTGATCTGAATTATCTTTTATTATTGAGATAGATGATAATAAACAAATATCATCATAATACTTTAAAATTTCTTTAAGATATACCCATTGAATATAATTCAAATAATACTCATCTCCTGATTTATGTATTCTCCATCCTTGTATTAAAATTGAAGACATTAGTTTTTTTTTAGCTTTATAGTTGGTGTATAATGTTTTTGATGGTTGAGAAGAATTAACAATATGGTAATTGGTTGCCAAAATAATCTTGTTTGCAAAAAAGAACCTTTAAGTATTTGTAATGAAAAAAACATGAGAAACGCAACATATAAAATCATATAATTAGAGTTTCTAAATTTAATAATCTTTGAAAAAAGAGCAATCATTACACATAGTATTAAGGCAAAACCAAGAAACCCAAATTGGATAAATGCAGAAACAAAAATATTATGAGCTTCACCTGCTTGAGAGTTCAAGCTTCTGTATATAAATTTTTCATTTCCAGCACCTGATCCTAAGACGTTAATAAAAGTCCATTCTATACCATCCTTCCAGAGTTGTCCTCTAGCATTATCTTCAAAAACTTCAAAATTAAAAGTAGTAATCCTTTCCAACACCCCTCCAGTTGAATAATTATTTTCGGCAACATAATTAAAGGTTAAATAAACGCAGAGAACAAAAAAACTAGTAACTAATATTTTTTTGATATCAAAACTTAATATACTAATAATTATAAAGATAAATATTACACCCCAGACAACCGATCTGGTACCTAATCGAATTAGTAACCAAAAACAAAAAAAAATTCCTACAATCATTATCAGCTGTTTAATTCTTTCATTTATAAATAAGTTAAATCCTGCCAGAGCAAGAATTAAAACATATCCAATTGAAATTGCTATTGCATTAAGACCTATATCTAAAAATGCAATTCTTTTTGAAGCAGAAAGCTCGTTAGGACTTAATGCACCTTGAAGAGAATAGTAGGAAACAATCGATGACACAATCAACCAATAAAAAATTACACTTTTAATAGCTTCTTCATCATGACTAAGTAATTTTATAGCAACTACCGTGAAAGAAAACAAAATTACTAACTGAACAGTGTATTTAAATGCTAAATAATAATCTGAAAATGCCCATGAAATTGATATGGTTGATAGCAAAATTATTCCAAATAGTAACATTAGTATACCTTTTGAGGCAAAGGTATTGTCAATTCCCCTAAACTTTAAAAAATAAAGTAAATAACCAACCATAATAATTTTATATGGAGAATAGAATGTTGTACCTAAAAATAAACTAGAGTGTAGCTGATCCAATGGATAAAAGGCTAACAATAATATTGTCGTGTTCCTTAAATTTATTTGTTCAATTATTTTATTTAACATACATGGACAATAAAATATCTATTCCTCCGTAAAGTTTTTTAATACTTCTTGGGCTGGACATATTTTTTTAGAATTCCAGTTTAATTCTTTATTCCAATATCCTTCACATTCTAAAATAGCCTCTGCAGAAAAGCCATAACTAATCTCTACTAATAAATATTCACCTTTATAATTTTTTACATAGTCATAAGCAATACTCTGCGCCCCTATTTTTTGTGTATATTTGAATGAAGTCTCAATAAGATTAAGCGGAATATCTGAAGTGCTATAATCAATCATTCCACTTCCAGATGCCCTAAAATCATTATCTCTAACTCTTCTTTTAAAAGCCCAAGCCTTTCCACCTATAACTGAAACTCTTATATCATGTTTATTGTTATCTATAAATTCTTGAAAATAAACATAACCTAACTCTTTGGGAAATAAATTACCCTCTCGAACCATATTAAAAAAACCTGGTAATTTTTTTAATTTACTCATTAAACCCTGAAAATTTTTAGAAATTTTAATTTTATTTTTAATATCAGCAAGATACCTTGGACTTGGATCTATACCTGAGCTAAACATTTTATTTGTATATTCTTCTGCCTGTTTATAATTTTTAAGCAACTTAACATTGTAAGACCCAGCACCTCTTCTTAATTTTACTACTAATGGATACTTAGCACTTGATTTTAGCCATTCAATTGCTATTTTTTTATCATAAAAAGGATAGGTAGATGCAATTTTAGCTCCGATAGTTTCTAAAACATATTTTTGAGTTATCTTGTCATCAAAATGCCAAGAGGTATTAAAATTAGGAAAAGATTTGATACCCATTTTTTCAACGGAAAAAAGTATGTTCCTTGCCATTAAAATATCACTTGGATTACTATGATGAAAGTGCCACATTAAATGTGTAATAGCTTTATCATTTAGTTGTTGAATAATATTGTAATCATAGCAGTTAATAAGAAAAAATTGAATGTTGTTGGTTTTGCAATATTCAATCCATCTTATTGTCCAGCTACTATTTGAGTTATGAATTGCTAACTTCATTCGATTAGCGATTTTATAAATAATTTTATTTGTTTCATTCTAATGTTCATTAAAGCATTAATAAATCCACCATTTTTATCAATGAAATTTCGAATAGGGATCTTAATTAGCTCTAATTTATACGCTATTTTTAATTTAGCATCTGAATAGTAAACATATTTGTTAATTTTTTTATGTAGCATTTCTACGCTACCGTTATCTAACTCTAGAAATAGATTATTTTTTTTTTTCATTAAGTACTGCCATGAAAAATTAAAACCTACTTTAGTAAAATCAACATTTAATAAAGCTACCATATTATTACCACTGGTTCTATTTGAGTGTATCTGGCCTGGTATTACCAATTGAGGGCCAAATAAGAAGTTACCCAGCGAATAACATATCAATCCATCGTTATATTCTTCAAACCCCTGTAAACAATGCACATGATGTCCAACCACCATACTAGCTCCACCATCAATAAATTGACGACCTAAATTTCTTTGTTGCAAATTTGGCATCCTAGATGACTCTTTTTCACCCCAATGCAGAGTTACAACAACATGATCTACTTCTTTCTTTACCTGTTTAATTTTTTCTAACACCACTCTTTCATTAAGAATGTTTACAAATACTGGACAATTATCAGGTAATTTTGGATTAGTTTCCATTCCAACATAATTTAAAATGGCGATTTTAATATTGTTCTTTGTAAATATGAAACACTTATCTTTTTCTTCTTCTTTTTCTGTAGCACCTATGTGATTTATTTTATTTTGTTTGAAGAAATCTAGTGTATTTCTAAATCCACTAGTATGGTTATCGTAAGCATGGTTATTTGCCAGTAAAGCCAAATCTATTTTTAATGGGACCACTGATTGTGCAGCATCTTTTGTAGTACAAAGTCTGGGAAACTTTAATTCATTAACATTTTCATCACCCCACAGTTGTGACTCCCAATTTAATATTCTAAAATCAGTACCACTGGAAATTTTATTTATCCATTGTGAATTTTCTCTCAACCCTTGATGATGTTGTGGATCGCAATACAGGCCATCTAAGCTTAAATCACCTAAAAATTGAAGTCTCAACTTATCATTCACTTAATCTCTCCATAATTTTTTTAATATTTTTCTTAGTAGACCTATACGACTTATAAATAATATAAATTTATAAATCCAAAGACTTTTTTGCTTTCTCTTATGTATGAAATTATTTAACTCAAATTTAATATCACTATCCTCAAGTTTTATATAAAATTTAAATAGTATACGGCACCATCTATGATTTACTTTATCAATTGTTTCGTGGTCATATTTATATTTATCAATAAAATCAAATTTTATTTTAAAACCTGACCTTAAAAAGAGCAATTGATCATGAGTTGATTTAAAACTTGTTCTTGAATTATTAGAAATTCTATATACCGCTGTCTTATCTTTTAGATACCCTATTTTTGATTTTTGTGATATTTGCATCCATAATGCTAAATCACCAGCCTGGTATTGATTATTTATAATTGGTAAAGCATCAAATAGTACACTTTTTTTAACACATATAGTTAATGTACCTATGAAGTTTTTTATTAATAATTGACTCTTAACATCTTTTATAAAGCTTGCTTTATCGGGACTTTTTTTAATAATTCCATTTTGAAGAGTGCTATAATTTGTATGCACCATATTATATTCATTATTATTTTCTAAAAAATCAATTTGTTTTTGAAGTTTATAGGGGTCTGTCCAATAATCATCTCCATCGCATATGGCGATATATTTACCCCTACTCTCTTTTAGAGTTTCTATAAAATTAAATCTGCCAGTAGCTTTATTATCAACAAAAATTACATTTTCTCTACTTCTTTCAAAAAGTCTAATCTTACCTAAATTTTTCTTTTGATATTCAAGACATATGTCTTTTGTCTCATCTACAGACCCGTCTTCACCCAAACAAATTTCATAGGAAAAATTTGTTTTTTGCATTAAAAATCCATCTAATGCATCACGAATATATGCAGCATGGTTATAAGTCACACATACGATGCTAACCAAAGGATTGTCAGTATTTTTGCTCATTTTTAAAAATAAATTTTATTAAATAAATTGGATTTATAGACTTAATCATATCGTAAGTACTTTGTCTTATGGGTTTCCAAAAAAGAGAAATCACCCATGTGCCTATAAATTGTGTAATTAATGTTGCTATTGCAGCTCCAGCAATTCCGTATATTGGAATAAGCAATATATTTATACTGATATTTAATACAGCTACAATAATATTACTATAAAGTCGATATATCTGAAGATTTTCACTAATCATCCATATTCCTCTTGCTATTGCTTGTGAAATAAAAATACCATTCCAAATATTAAACACCAATGCCATATACGCATTAGTATAGACTTCGCCAAACAGTAAACTGATAATACTTTCACCAAATAACATTATCACCAATCCAACAGAAACACCCATCCAAAACATTAATGAATAAAGTTGTATTAATCGATATTGATAAAGTTTTTTATCTACTTCTCTAAGACTAACAAAGTAAGGCATAAAAGTGCTAACTAAAATTGCTGGAAAAAATAACCATGCATCAGACAACTTAACGGCAACACTATAAATACCAACTTGTTTAATATCAAGCATGTGACCAATCATTATTTGATCAATCTTTGTATGAATTGATATCAAAAATACACTTAATGCAAGAGGCCATGCAAACTTCATTAAGTTTATTGCTATTTTTTTACTAAATCTCCATTGCTTGAATACATGGCCATTTTTGTGATAGATAATTAATAAAAATAAAGCACTTAATAATAGATCAATAAATAAAGACAATGAGAAATACACAACGCTATATTCATTTAATATAAAGTAGATGTTTAATAAACTACTACTAAGAAATGCTAAACTTCTTGCTATAACAGTATACTTAGAGATTACTTTAGCTTGAAAAAAATAATCGACGACATCTACAGACTGAAATACCATTCGAAATGTTAAAAAAAAAATAACTAACTTAGTAACATTATCTACATGTATAAAAAACAATGATGCATATATTCCTATCATTGCTAAAAATGCTCCAAAAAATTTTAATCCAAAGGCTGTGCCTAAAGTATAATTTGTAAGTTTTGGATATTTAACTAACTCTCGAACAACTATTTGATTTAACCCTAGACCAACAAACACATTAAAAAAAGCAACATATGCCAAAGCATAGTTTAAAATACCAAAATTTTTAGGTCCTAAATATCTAGCAATCCAAATTCCAATAAATAGACCACCAATGATTCTTACTAATCTATCTAATAAAAGCCATGAGGTATTTTTTAAATACACTCTTTGACCTTGTTAAGTAAAGCTAAACCTATCCCAGCTTGTATTTCAGAAAATCTACCATTACAAGTTGCTTTTACTTTCAACACTTTTCGAGCTCCATAGCTACTTCTTATGTTTCTAAAAATTTCAGCGAGCTCATCATTGTTTGTTGCAATGATTCCACCTTGGGCCAAAGTTCCGGAGCCTAATGAGCAAACTGAAATAACACCTTCAATATTATTATGGTCATAAAAATTTGCTATAGATGAATAGCAGATGATTACCTTAAATCCTTTTTTTACTAAATCATTAAAAAAAGTAAAATTACTTTTTGTCAATTTACTAGACGAAACAATAACCATACCTATGTCAGCAAGTAAGTTAGTCTTAAGACTCTCGATAGTTATTTTTGTAAAATTTAAATTAGACATTTTGGCTGCATCAAAAACATCTTTTTTACATCCATTTAATATAGCAACTTTATCTCCATTATCAGACCCAGACATTGCAATCAATATTGCCAATGCATTATTTGGAACTGAGACGGCATTACGAATGTTTAAAAATACTTCGATTTCATTCTCAAATTGTTGTGCTAAAGGTCCATGGTTAGAAAAGTATCTATTCTCATAAGTTTTCAATAAGATTTCCTTAAAATCTTTAGACTTAAGACTATTATGCTGATCACTCATTATTAATAAAATCTTTAATTAAGCAACATATTCTCTCTACATCTAAAGTAGTGATTCTCGAGCCACATGGTAAATTTATATACCTGGTCGCTGCAAATTCTGTATTGGTCATATCAGCTGTTATTGTTTTATATTCATGATCTTTCATATGTAATGGTGGGGAATAATGAGCCCTAGCAAGAATATTTTCTTTATTTAATATAGAGACTAGGGTTTCACGGCTTATCAACGAACTATTTAAAAGTTCAATAACAATATTTTTATATGAAGTCTGTTCAGTTGCATCAAATTCTAGCAGCCTGACATTAGATATATTTGATAATAAAGATTTATACTTAATATATATTTTTTTACTATGAGATATATTTTTATCTAGTTCTTTTAATGAAGCTAAAGTTAATATTGCATGAATATCGTTCGGCCTAGAATCAATGCTACAATTTAAAGAATTTGAGGATTCTGAAGTATTCCGAAACTTTATTATTTTTTTATAGAGATTATCGTCATCTGTACAAACATAGCCTCCTTCTGCACCATTCATCAACTTACATGCATGTAATGAAAAAACTTCCCCCACACCAAAAGAGCCAATTCTTTTTCCAGAATAAGTTTCATGAACAGATTCCACAGCATCAAAGATAATTGGAATATTATATTCTTTAGACAAATCAATCAATTCATTAACATTACAACAGCCTACAATTGGATGTACAGCTAAAATCAAAGCAGTATTTTTATTGATATTTTTTTTTATTGCGTTTGAGGAAATAGCTAAACTATTAGTATCAATATCAACAAATACTGGCACATGTTTGGCCCAATACGCAACATCATCCAATCTTCTATATGTTAATGAAGGCATTATAATTTCATCTCGCCCTTCTATAGATTTACCAACTATACTAGCAACTAAAGCCCAAAAACCTGATGAAAAAGATATACAATATTTTGATCTATGATACTCCGCTAATTTTTTTTCAAGCTCTTTAATAGCAAGACCTTCTATTAACACATCAGACTTATTTGAAAATTCATCAACTAAACTTAAAACATTAGCAATCTCTGGTTCAAAAAGATTAGATGTTGATAATATCTTATGAGTCATCTAGTAAGTAAAATATCAAATCTATATTTTGAGCCATAAAAACTATCAGGCATATACAATATTTCTGTTTTAAAACCAATTTCTTTACAAATTTTTATTAGCTCTTCAGGATTCCACCATATACCAATGGATGACTTATTATCATCTAAATTAAATTCCATCACTCCGCCTTTGTTATAAAATTCTTTAGCTTTAAGTCTATTTGGAATATTTCCAATGAATACTTTCTCACAATTAATAAAATCATTCTTGATTTTAGTAATAGTATTAATTAACCCTTCTCGCGAAAAATATGCCATCGTTCCATAAATTAAAATCTTTGTATAGATTTTTGAATTATCACAACTATTTATAAAAACTACTGCATCCTCATCAACATATTGAACATTTTTTGGATTAAAAAACTCTTTTGCAACTCCTAATAAATATTTAGAAAAATCTACTCCCGTATATTCATTAATAATTGGAAAAAAATAACTAGCTAAAGCACCATTAGCACACCCTAAATCTAATAAATGATCTTTTTTATTGGGATGGATATGGTTTGTTATTTGCTTAACAATATTAGATATATCCTCTTCACTTACCCTCTTACCATTTACGGTTCTTTTAATTTGATTCCAAAAATCTTTTCGGCCAACAGTTTTGGGAAACTCTTTGTGTATGTAATCACTCATTTATTACCTATTTATAAACTATTTTATAATCATTTAATTTATTTTTTACATTATCAACACTATTATACATAATTACATCAATGATAGACAGTTTCGAAACAAATTTGTTGTTGTATTGTTGGTATTTATTTAATTCAGGCTTTATAAAATTTAATTTTAACCCTTCTTGTTTAAAACGCTCTCTTTCATAAAGATCTATACCACCAGGTGGATTCACATAAGTTTTAGCTTTTAATTTTTTACTAATCGAAATAACTTTTTCTTGACCTTTCAAATTATGATCAACATCAATACTTGATGACACAATAATTTCAGTCTCAATATTTAGATAAAAACAAATTTTTGTAATTGAATCATAAATATAATTAAATAGATTTGTGTTTTTATTTTTAAATATGCTTTCAACAAGAGGAAATGCATAATGAAAAAAAGGTGCTTTCTTATAGCTGTTTTCAATTTGTCTCAATATCTTTGTTATATTAGTCAAAGAGTTGTTGGCTAAATATCTTTCATTTATATTTAGAAAGTCACTATCTTTTTTTAATGATAGTGAAAACAAATAGGCCATATTATTTATCAAAATATTATTTCTATTTATCCAGCCAACTTTTGTAAATTTTATGTTGTCATAGACTACAAACTTATCAACCATATTTAATAATTGCCAATATCCAATATAAGGGAGAAAATAAGGTTGCATAATGGCTAACCTCATAATGCTTCCAAAACTGTATTAATTATAATATTTTGATCTTTTTGGTCTAAAGCATGAGATAGTGGTAAGCATAAAATTCTATTTGAGATATCTTCTGCAACAGAGCAAAATTGACCTTGTTCTACATAATTTAATTTATTAAGAGGCGGATAAAAATAGCGTCTTGGAAATATTTGTAATTGATTCATTTTTTTTATAATATTTAATAACTGATTTTCACTCTTCATAACAATTGGAAAATATGAATAATTATTAGATGAATTAGTATTTTTTTCTTGAAATTGAAATGATTTATTCAATGTTTGACTATAACAATCGTAGGCAACTTTTCTTTTTTCTATAATAAACTTTATGTCATCAAGAACACATAATCCCATTGCAGCTTGAAATTCATTCATCTTCGCATTAACACCAACATCACCAATAGCTCCTGTCTCCTCAATGCCAAAATTAATTAGTTTTCTAGCTTTGTTAGCTAACTCATTGTTTTTGATGATAAGTGCCCCACCCTCAATAGTGTGAAATAACTTAGTTGCATGAAGACTGAGAGTAGAAATATCTCCATGATTTAAAATGTTATGTTCTTTGTATTGTACATCAAATGCATGTGAGGCATCATAAATAACTTTTAGATTATGCTGATCTGCAATTTTTTGTATTTCCTCAATTTCACAAGCATTTCCAAATGTGTGCACTGGCACAATTGCACTTGTTTTTTTAGTAATTTTTTTTTTAATAAAATTTGGATCGATGTTAAATGTTTGAGGATTAATATCTGAAAATAAAGGTTTCAATCCACTCGAAACTATAGAGCTCGTTGTTGCAACAAAAGAAAATGGAGTTGTTATCACATATCCTGAAAGATTTAACACTCTATACGCAACATCTAGTGCAAGTGTTCCATTTGCTACAAGAACAACATTTTTAACATTTAAATATTCTTCTAGTCTTCTTTCTAATTTTTGAACTAATGGGCCATTATTTGTAATCTGCCCACTTTCAAAAATCTCATCAATATAACTTTTATATTTATCTATATTTGGTAAATATGTTTTGGTTACATTAATCACTGATTAATCCTTGTAAATACTTACCGTATAAATTTTTATTTAATGTTCTTGCTGTATACAGAACTTGATATAAAAATATTTTTTTCAATATTCAAACTTAGTTTTAGCTTTTAATCATTATTTATAAAATTATACATTTTTTAATGTTTCTTAACTATTAATTTTTAGAAAAAATATTTTTAATTTTTGTGTCTATATCTATCGTATCTTTTTTTGTGGTCTTATTGTTATCTATTATTTTAATTTTACTGTCTTCTAAATTGCTATTAAACACACTCGTAACTACATTTTCATTTTTAATAACTTCATTGATAGAATTAATTTTTTTGATTAAATGGCTTCTGTTGTTCTGCAACTCACTCAAGCTTTCTTTGGTAATTTCGAATTTTTTATTTGATTCAAGTAGCTCACTACCAATTCTAATATTCTCGTCTTGATAATGTTTT
>Ga0115001_10001376_pt1 | contig 18777 bp, 35 predicted proteins | sample ArcticOcean_MG_C_12_FD_89869 | JGI IMG/M metagenome (GOLD analysis project Ga0115001, IMG submission 89869) | Marine microbial communities from western Arctic Ocean - ArcticOcean_MG_CB8_130 | ecosystem: Environmental > Aquatic > Marine > Oceanic | place: Arctic Ocean: Canada Basin | collected... | reverse complement strand
AGGATAAAGGATTAAAAATTCATGGTTCTAATTTATGCAACGAAATCCATCTTCCGACGTCTGAAGATCGCACTGCTGTTTGCTGTTTGTCAAGTCTTAATTTGGAGCTTTTCGAAGAGTGGAAAAACACTGAGCTCGTGTCCGATCTTGTTAAGATGCTTGACAATGTCCTGGAGTTCTTTATTGAGAACGCTCCAGATTCAATATCCAGAGCTAGATTCTCGGCTGAAAGAGAAAGAAGCATTGGCCTTGGAGCTATGGGTTTCCACGCACTCTTACAAAAACAAGGAGTAGCCTGGGAGTCAGAGATCGCACAATCTATAAATACAGAGGTATTCAAAAACATTAAAACAGCAGCAATGGCATCTACTAAAATTCTTGCCTATGAAAGAGGTTCATATCCAGATGGCCCTGAAAGTGGTGTGCGTAATAGTCATCTTTTAGCTATTGCACCAAATGCTTCATCTGGAGTTATTCTAGGAACATCTCCTAGTATTGAACCATCTAAAGCAAATGCATATACACATAGAACAAGGGCCGGTTCTTTTTTAGTTAAAAATAATTATTTAAAAGAAGTATTAAAAACATATAACGAAAACACAGATTCTACATGGACTTCAATTATTACTAATAAAGGTTCTGTACAACATTTGGCGTTTCTGACAGAACAACAAAAGGCTGTGTTTAAAACAGCACAAGAATTAGATCAAACTTGGGTAATACAACACGCTGGTGATCGTCAGAAATATATCTGTCAAGGTCAATCAGTAAACGTATTCTTTCCATCAGGCTGTGAAAAATCATATGTCAATAAAGTACATTTAAAAGCTTGGTCAGATGGATTAAAAGGTTTATATTACTTGAGGACTGAAGCATCAAGTCGTGCTGAAAACGTGTCTGAGAAAGTAGAAAGAGTAGCACTACAAGATGACTTACGTAATATCATTTATGGTAAAATTGATTGCGTCTATTGTGCTAAAGCTAAAGAAGAATTAGAATTACGTGGTGTAGTATATGACTTCATCAACATAGACGAAATTAAGAAAACGGCGGCCGAAGTAACTGGCAGGAAAGTTACTACTGTTCCACAAATTTATATTACGGGACAATATGTGGGTGGATATAATGAGCTAATGGCTCATCTAAATAAACCTGAAGTAGTACAAGAATCAGAAGAATGCATAGCTTGCGAGGGATAAAAACATGTCATTAATGGAATTTTCAAAATCATATAAGCCGTTTCAGTTTCCATGGGCGGTTGAATTAGTAAAGAAACACGAAGAGATCCACTGGGTCGAAGATGAAGCAGAACTATCTGAAGATGTTCAGGACTGGAAAATCAAATTAACACAAGAAGAGCGTGAATTTGTAACGCAGATTCTTAGGTTGTTTACTCAATCAGACGTACAGGTCGGAGAAAACTATCATGAATTACTTATTCCAAAGTTCAGAAATAATGAAATACGTAATATGCTCTCATCATTTGCAAATAGAGAGGGAGTACATCAACGAGCTTATGCGCTGCTTAACGATACATTAGGATTGCCTGATGAGGAATTCCATAGTTTCTTGGAATACTCAGAAATGTCAGATAAGCTTGATTTTATGTCTCAAGGCGAGATAAAAACTCATACTGGAATGGCATTAGCATTAGCACAATCTGTGTTTAACGAAGGTATGTCATTGTTTGCATCATTCGTAATGTTGTTAAACTTTCAAAGGTTTGGCAAAATGAAAGGTATGGGTACAATTGTTGAATGGTCTATTAGAGATGAAACTATGCACGTACAAGGTGTGGCTAAACTCTTTAGAGAATTCTGTAATGAAAAACCACGTATTGTGAATGATGAACTAAAATCAAAGATCTATGAGATTGCAAAGAATGGTGTTAAACTAGAAGATAAGTTTATCAATCTAGCATTCAATGGATTGACCGAAGTTCAAGGTTTAACCAAAGCTGATGTAAAAACATACATTAGACATATTGCTGATCGTAGGTTATTGCAATTAGGTATGAAACCAATTTTCAAACAAAAAGATAATCCACTACCTTGGCTCGATTGGGTACTTAACGGTGCTTCTCATGATAACTTCTTTGAGAAAAGAGTTACTGAGTATTCGGTCAACGGTCTTTCAGGAGACTGGGGTTGGGAGGAAAATGGCTTTGAGGTAACGCATGCCTGAGTACAGAATCGAATGCCATGAATGTGAGGATGAAGCAATCGTAGATGCTAATGATCCTCAATTCTGTCCAATGTGTGGACGGAGAGCAGAGATAATTAAATTAGAAAGTGAATTGGATTTCGATGATGATGAGGATTAAATGACAGAACTTGGTAACCTACTGTTCATACTACAATTGTGTATGCAGTTGAATGCTGAAAGCGTAATACAACCATCGGATCAATTCCGATGTACTACAGTAAGAGATCATACTATTGAATATCATTTTAATGGTAATGATCAAGCGATGCAACAGGCTCTTATATCGTCTATTGCAAAAGACTTTTAAGAACACTAATATATAACTGTATGAAATGGTTATATGAAAATAAAGAATACGATGTAACCCCTGATGAATATCAGGGGTTCGTCTACTTAATCACCGAGTTAGACACAAGGAAAAAGTATATTGGCAAAAAGTTTTTCTGGAAACCCAAAACTCTTCCTATCACGAAAACACGTAAACGGCGTATCAAGACTCGTGTTGAGTCAGATTGGAGAACCTACTACGGCTCCTCCATTACAGTTCAAAACCTCATCGAAGAAAAAGGTCTTGACAATTGGAAAAGAGAAATCTTAAGATTGTGTAAGACTAAAGGTGAATGCTCTTATTACGAAGCAAAAGAACAGTTTGAACATGATGTCTTATTGAGTGATGAATATTATAATGAATTTATAGGATGTAAGATACATTCAAAACATGTTAGAAGACTGTGACATTTATATCACACTACTAAATTAAAATGCATTTAGCCGCATAAAGTCCTTTACTTCCTTTCATGAGTATGGTATAATCTTATTATAAAATGAAAAAGGACTAAAATGAAAAAATCAAAAAAAATTATGAATTATAATCTCGAATCACCAACACCATTTATTAAATCATATACTAAAAAACACAATCATATCATAAACAAATTTACCGACCTTATGTTTTCGGACGGAACTACAACTAACTCAAATGAATTCAAATCACTTCCAACATTAACTCAAAAATTAATCTGGGAATTATCACTATATCGTCTCGAACACGGACCTAATGTCTACCTATAATAATAAAGGTGCACCGTGTGCACACGATATAATGGAGTGTATATCTATACCACCCCTTTCACACCAGGGCCCTTTTGGGAAAATAAAGGAAAATAATGGTGTACATTTGGTTAAAACTGTGGTATAATAGCTTATATAATGGAAAAAGGACGGAAAAATGATACTAATTGACTATAATGGGGTCGCTGTAGGTAATATTATTACACAAAAGCTTACTCTCGATGAAAATTTAATAAGGCATATGATCCTTAATTCTATACGCATGTACCGTAAAAAGTTCGGTAAAGAATATGGTGAAGTTGTCATAGTTTGTGACAATGGTGGCAACTGGCGTAAGGATGTATTCCCTCAATACAAGTTTTCTCGTAAAGCTGGACGTGATAAGTCCACTATGGATTGGAATGAGCTATTCCGTATTACTAATCTAGTACGTGAAGAAATTGCTCAAAATTTCCCTTACAGAGTAGTACATCAATATGGTTGTGAGGCGGATGACTCTATTGCTCATATCGCATTTCAAACCGAAGAATTTGGTCAACATGAACCTGTTATGATTGTGTCTGCGGATAAAGATTTCGCTCAATTACAAACAATGAAACATGTTGCACAGTTTTCCTCAATGACTAAGAAATTTATCAAAGAGGATAACCCTCGTCTACAGCTCATGAATTTGATCTTGTCAGGCGATGGATCTGATGGCGTTCCTAACGTCCTTTCCGATGACAATGTTTTTGTCGAAGGACGCCGTCAGACTCCTCTTTCAGCCAAGAAGAAAGCACTTCTTATGGAAGACATTCATGCCTTAGGTGAAACTGTATATCGCAATTACTTAAGGAATAAAAAATTAATAGATTTATCAGAAACCCCACCCGCTGTAATTGAGAATATTATAAATAACTACAATGGACAGGATCCTTTGGCCAATAAATCAAAGGTCTTTCCATACCTCGTTGAAAAGCGATGTAAGAATCTGATTGAAGTCGTACAGGAGTTTATATAATGGCAACATTAGAAATTTATGAAGTTCTTGATCTAGCTGCAAAGAAACGTCACAAGGAGCAGAAGATTGAGGTATTACAAGCAAACGAGTCATGGGCACTTAAAGACGTTTTAAGAGGCACCTATGACATAACAGTAAGATGGAACCTCCCGGTAGGTGCTCCCCCTTTTACGGCATCTCCTGAACATAGCTATCCAACGACGTTACTACGACAGAATGTACAATTCCAGTACTTCGCCGTTGGTGGTCCCGACATGCCAAGTTATAAGAGAGAGAAAATATTCTTATCCATACTTGAAGGCGTCCATCCTAAAGATGCGGAGATCGTTATAAACATGGTAAATAAAAAACCAATCGAAGGCATTTCAAAACCAATAGTAGAGGAGGCATTCCCAGGACTAATTTTAGAAGAAAAATAATCTTTCATTGCAATTTTAACAAAGGAACTAACTATGTCAGAAACACAAGTCAGCAGACTTAAAAAAGATATTGAAGATCTAGAAAATTATGCAAACCGATTAAAACGAAGAGGACAGAAAGACCTCTTATCTAAAATAGTCCAAAAGACTGAATTTCTAAAAATGCATGTTCAAGAACAATTACAACGAACAGCATAAAGTAGTGTACTTTAACGGCAGGTTATGGTATAATAGTATTATAACCTGCCAACTAAGAAAGTTTATATTATGAATATTTTTATACTTGACCAAGATCCTATAACTGCAGCAAAGCTGCAATGCGACAAACATGTCGTTAAGATGATTGTCGAATCTGCTCAAATGTTGTCTACAGCCCATCGTATGCTTGATGGCGTTCAAGGTATACGTTCAAGCAATTCTGGTAAACGCCAGATTAAATTCTATGATCTCTCTATCGGTAACAATGACCGGCCAGGTGACATCGAAGCCGAACTGTTGTTCTATAAGGATGTACACCACAATCACCCATGTACAGTATGGACTCGAGAATCTCTTGCTAATTACAACTGGCATTGGGAACACTTCCGCGCATTATGCGAGGAGTATAAGTATCGATATGGAAGGTATCACGCAACTCATGATAGATTATTGTGGCCGCTACATATAGCTCCTACATTAATTCCTGACGTCGGGTTAACACCATTTCCTCTCGCCATGAAAGCTAATCCTGAATGTATCTTTCCTGAAGATCCCGTCAAGTCATATCGACTTTATTATCAAACAAAAAAAGATCGCTTTAAGATGGTATGGTCTAAGCGCTCAATACCTGAATGGTTCAATAATGCCAACGTATACAGTTAAAAATAAAGAAGGAACAGAATGGGATATATTTTGCTCTCACAAAGAGCTAGTCGAGAAGTGCGAAAAGGATGAGTTACAGCAAGTTTACAGGGCTCTCAACATCATATCCAGCCAAGAAGGGGATACGAGGAAAAAGGCAGGCGGCGAATGGAACGACTTACTCAAAAAAGTTAAAAAAGGATCAGGGCGTGTCAATACGATCAAAACATAGCAAGCCGCAACCTCGAGAAGGCAGAGGCAGTAATCAATCTATGACAGTTAAATTAGGAGACCTGTTAGAACATGGTCCTATAACTACCAATCAAGAAACTGTGTTTGAAAGATGGGATGAAGGAGACAACTTAGTATTGTCAGGTTCAGCCGGAACAGGTAAAACATTTCTTGGATTGTATCTTGGCCTTGAAGCAACATTAGATCCAGAACAATTCTATGAAAGACTTATCGTCATTCGTTCAATGGTTCCTGTTAGAGAAATGGGATTCCTTCCAGGTTCTGCTGAAGAGAAGAAAGAAGTCTACACTGTTCCATATAAGAATATATGTGGTGAACTCTTCGGTGATAAAGCTGCTTACAATAAAATGATAAACACTGGTCAGATTATCTTTGAATCCACATCGTTTATTCGAGGTGCAACATTTGATAACGCAGTAATTGTAGTAGATGAGATGCAAAACTTATCCTTCCACGAACTTGACTCTGTCATTACACGTGTAGGTAACAACTGTAGGATTATATTCTGCGGTGATTACAGGCAATCAGATTTTAAGAACTCATCTGAAAAAGATGGATTGATTAAATTCCTAGCGATTGTTGAACAGCTAAAGAATTTCTCTACGGTTGAGTTTGGATGGGACGATATTGTGAGGTCCGATTTCGTAAGAGATTATATTATGACAAAAGAAATGTTAGGATATTAAAATGGCAGCAGAAAATTACGAAGCATGTTTAGAAAAGATTTTACACCATGAAGGAGGTTATGTTAACCACCCTTCAGATCCAGGTGGTGAAACGAATCTTGGTATAACTAAAAGAGTATACGAAGAATGGGGCGGTACGAAAGACATGAAAGACTTAACAGTCGATGATGCAGCACCAATCTATGAAAAGAATTATTGGGCACGTACAAAGTGTGATCAAATTCCTAGTGGATTAGATCTATGCGTGTTTGATTTTGCTGTAAATGCCGGCCCTGGTAGAGCCGCTAAATTTTTACAGAAAATGATTGGGACTACTGTCGATGGTGGTATTGGTCCTAACACATTGGAATCTCTTGCTACCTATGTAAACTTTACAGGGATCCAAGAAGCTATCAATAACTATCAAGAAGCGCGGCAGAGTTATTATGAAAGCTTATCAACGTTTGATACATTCGGTAGAGGATGGACAAGACGGGTTGAAGAAACTACTGAGGCTGCGCAAGAAATGGTGTAATATGGAAGCGTGGTTTTTAGTTCTTTTTATGGCAACAGGAGCTCCATCACATAGTGATATGTGGGTTCTGAAACAGGCATTCCCTGACCCTCCAACATGTATTCAATTTGCTCAAGATAACGAGCAAGAATTAAAATGGAGAGCATTTCAAGCATATGGTGTTGCTGTTCAAGATGCAGTATGCATGAGTAAAGATTTACTAAAAAAAGCAATGAAGCCACAAGGAGAAAGTGTTTGAGTTTTGTACATGAGTTAATTGATATTGGTTATGATGATTTAGAAGCAGAAACGTTACCATCAGGTAGAACCTATAAGACACCTGATGGTAATTATCCATCAATAACGACAGTGTTAAGTATATTGTCTGAAGATGCTATCCGAGCTTGGAAGAAACGAGTCGGTGAAGTAGAAGCAAATAAGATTGGATCAAGAGCTGCTACACGTGGTACTCATGTCCATACCATACTTGAAAAATATATAAGGAATGAAGACACTTCTGAATTCATGCCTCATATTCAACAATCACTTGCAAACCTTGCTCCAATTTTAGATGAAAGACTTACAAAGATATATGGTCTTGAAGTTCCTCTTTATAGTGCTCATCTCGGTGTAGCAGGACGTGTTGACTGTGTAGGTATATTTGATGGTGTACCTTCGATCGTTGACTTTAAGACATCTAAAAGAATTAAGAAAAAAGAACACATTTCTAGTTACTTTGCACAAATGGCAGGCTATGCTATCATGTGGGAAGAACGTACAGGAATGCCTATTACTAACATTGTAGTAGTAATGGATGTTGATTATGAAAAGCCTTCTATCTTTGTAGAACATCGAGATAACTATGTCAAGTTGCTTAAAGAAACGATAGAAGAATATCGTAAACGTAAGGTGTTTGGTCAATAACCCAACTGTGACAAATATATCACACACAATAATTAAAGTGCATTTCGTCGCATAAAGTCCTTTACTTATGGTTAGAACTAAGGTATAATCTAATTATAAATCAATCAAAGGAAATATAATATGACATTTACACTTTTAACTTATCAATACAAATCAACTCACCAAATCAACTTCAATTCTATTAAATCACTACTTAACTATCTTAAACATACTAACAAAAATACTCAACATCTCATATCTAATAATCTACCCAATCCACTCCATATAGGAAATACTTTTATCATTTCATATAATCAAATTCTTAAAAATCCATCAAATTTACTTACATAAACATTAAAATAAACCTTTACTTTACCATAAAACTATGGTATAATATACTATAAAATGAAAAAAGGAAAAACAAATGGCAACAATGTTACACGAATTTGATATAGTTTGGGACACACCTGTAGGTGATTTCTTACAAATGTTAGACAATCATGGTCTAATATTACACAAATACGTCGCCCAAGGTCCTGGCGGTGGGAATCCTTGTATAACTGTCGAAGGTACATACAAACAAATCAATAACTTTACAAAATGGTACGATAACGAATGACAATTTACTTAGATATGGATGGAGTCATCGCAGACTTCTTTACAGCATGGGCAGATAGCTGTTCTGTTACACATTGGAAATCGATTAAAGAAAAAGAAAAAGCTTTAATCGATATGGGTGGTACAGATTTCTTTGCCAGAATACCAAAGTTTCCAGAGTCTGACTCTATTGTTAACTTTGTTAGAATGATAAGTGAAGGTGATTGGGGAATATGTTCTTCACCTCTACGAGGCGATCGCTTTAACTCAGCTTATTGGAAAAGGATATGGTTGCAAAAGAATAACTATATGCCACCTGATATGGAAAAGCTTATCTTCACAAGCAATAAACATAAGTATGCTATCAGTCAAATTGATGGTAAACCTAATGTCCTCATTGATGATAAAATTTCAAACATTAAAGCTTGGGAAAAAGCTGGTGGAATAGGAATTAGATTTCAATGTGATGAAGATGATGTGCCAGAATACTTATTTGAGGAAATAAAAAAGGTGTATAAATAGATTTATCCAATCAAGGAGTATCTATTATGTCACAGAAAAAATTAGAGTCCGGATCTAAGTACAACAAGTTTGATACTGATGGCGACGGGATTGTTACTGATGAAGAATTGGCTATGGAACAAAAAATGATTGAATTGGAAAATGCCGATAAAAAGGCAGATTCACAAAGACAGATTGCGTGGCTTGCAGCTATCACTATGGTAGTGTATGCATTGTTACCATTAGTGCCCTTTATCCCTGTAGAAAGATTACAAATTCTTGCTACTGTAAGCGATATGTTGTTTCTTTCTCAAGCATCAATAATTGGCATGTTCTTTGGCGCACAGGCGTATATGACTAAAAAATAATTATTAACTAAACTGGAATTTGTTATGAAGCGATTGATTTACCAAGTATATGTTGGGCAGAAGTCTGCATTATATGATCACTGCACACAGTCTGTTAAAGAGTATTGTGAAGCAAACGATATAGAACATATCATCCAACGGTCTCCTAAACTTATGATTAAGCCTGATCCTTTCACGTCTAATCGAAGTAAGGAGGCCGTTGATCGTTTAGGTTACCTCCCAATCTATGAAAAAGAAAATGCATTTGACTACCTTCATACATATGATCAGGTAGCAATTGTTGATAGTGACATCTGGATACGACCAGGTGCACCTAACATATTTGAAGATCTACCATCGCACTTTGATTTCGGCGGTGTTGCAGAACGTGAAATGCCTATCACTCAAGAGTATGCACATAAGATTATAAATTATAGTCATATGCAGTATCATCCACTATCACAATTTGTAGACTTTAAGCCTAATGACTTAGGATATGAATTCTATAACATGGGTCTTATGGTGATGAATAAATCATTATTGACACATCTAAAAGGCTTGTCTCCTAAAGAATTCATTATGCAATATGATTTCAAACAATTTGTAGATGGACTTGGTGCATTCAAATGGTCAACTGATCAAACTCTATTAAATTATTGGGTTAAGAGAGATGGAATTAAAGTGAAGAATATGGATTGGAAATGGAATGGATTGTATAGTGCAATCACCAAACCAAAAGAAGCATATTTTGTACACTTCTTCCTTAAAGATAAACTTCCGGAAAGAGGAGAGAATGTGAAGGAATTAATGAAACATGTTTAATGATTTTGAAAGAAAAACACGTAAGGACGCTAAGATCTTTGTACATATACCAAAGAATGCTGGTATGACAATTAGACATAGCCATTTGTTAAAAGGTAAAATATTTGAGACTACCGATGATAGACATAAGAGTGTTCAATATACTGCTGGTTTAAAAAAGAAAATGAAAGAAACCAATGATCATGATGGTCCACATCATGCACGTTGGAGAGACTTACGTAAAGATTATAGAGAACGTTTTGATGCATTTGCTATCATTCGTAATCCTTGGGATCGTGTTGTATCACGATACTTCTTTGCTAAAAAAGTAATTGAGGTTGAGAAGAAAGTAGACAAGTCATATGCTGATGTCAGTTCATTCGAAGCATTCCTAGAAGAAAGATTCAAATGGGGTGATCAAGAATATATGTGGCATAGAGCAATTCGCGGATGGACACCTGCATGGGACTATGTATCAGATGATCATGGTCTTGTAAGTATGTGTGATGCTATTCGATTTGAATATCTTGATGAAGACATGATTGCATACTTTAATTTGCCTCATATGACAGAAGCACGTAATGTAACTGCTCTAAATGACTTCTCTTACCAAAGCCTATATAATAGTAACACAATAAAAATAATTGGCGATTGGTATAAATCAGATATTGATCACTGGGGTTTCGATTTCGATACAGGAGCTCAAAAGAATTATTGGAATGAAGAAATTGACATATTCAAAGGAGAAGCTATATAATGCTAGGTCAACTATTTGATAAGTATGGGTGTGATAAGCATGCTAAGCATAGGTACAACACTGTGTATGAGCAGTTTATGGAACCACAAAAGGACGATGGACTTAAGATATTAGAGATTGGTATCTTTAAGGGTGAGAGTATGGAAGCATTCCATGAGTACTTTCCTAATGGAGATATTTATGGCATTGACATCTTTACAAGACAAAAGCCACATCAACTTGATATCCTTAAAGAAGAAAGGTGTCATTGGATTAAAGCAGATTCTACGAATCCTGCTGTAGGACCTCAACTTCATGAGGCATTTGGTGCAGTAAAATTTGATATCATTATTGATGATGGTATGCATAATCCAAAGGCGAATATGATGACAATGAATAACATGGTTCCTTTCCTTGCGGACGGTGGGTCATACTTCATTGAAGATGTATTTCCATTAGAAAAGATGACTCAAGAACAGCTTAATCATCCTTGGCTATTGAGGAATCCTCAACATTATAATGCTATGGATAACAATATGTTCTTAAACGCAATTGATAAAACCGGTCTTAAGGTAGAACGCTACGACCTAAGAGCAACAACCGGCGAACCAGATAGTTATATTATTAGGCTTTACAAATGAAAACAAGAGTAATCACATTAGAAAATAATGAAGTATCAAAGAAAGCTACAGATATTCTAATCAATAGTTCTGTAGCTCATGGCAATGATTTTGAAATTGAACCATTATACGCTGTGACGCCTGAACAGGTGCCAATGATTATGAACGCAAATATGTTCCAATGGTCATATCCAATTGATGGAGTCCGTGATGATTTTGCAACAGGTATGCATCTAAAGGCATATCCTACTCAAAATATTGATAGGAGAATTGCATGCTTCTTATCACATTGGTTATGCTGGAAACAAGCAGTTGAAACAAATGAAGCAGTTCTTGTATTAGAACATGATGCTATATTCATTGGAAAGTTTGATCCTCAAGAAGCGCTTGATAGTAAATTTGGAGCCATTGGTATCAATGATCCACGTGGAGCTACAAGGCGATCACAAGAGTATCATAAGATTGTTGAGACATTCAGTCAACCAATTCAACAAGTACCTGCTATTGATGAGTTTAATATTCCACAAGGTATGGCAGGTAATTCTGCGTACATTATCAAACCAGCTTTAGCAAAGAGCGTTATAGATAAATTCAAAGAAATTGGTATGTGGCCAAATGATGCATTGTTATGTAAACAGTTGTTTCCTATGATTGGCCAATCAAAAACATATTACACAACTGTGCAAGGAACTGAAAGTACTACATCATTATGAGAGCATATGTAATCACGATCCAAGACAATGCTAAATCTGTAAAAGCAGCAGAAAAATGTATTATGTCTGGTGTCAAACAAGGACTTATTATTAATCAATGGAAAGCTACTACTCCTAACGATAAACCGTTTGAGATGCTACAGACTATGGGCATTGATGCAACTAAACTTGATGAGGTATATTCAAGAGCTGACAATTGTGCTGCTGCATTCTTATCGCATCACTCGTTGTGGGAGGAATGCTTAAGGGTTAATGAACCAATAATGATATTCGAACATGATGCTATCATTGTAGATACAATCAGTGAACGTATTCTAAATGGTCAATGCTTTAAACAAATGATGTCTATTGGTAGGCCATCGTATGGTCAATTCAGAACACCAGCATTTATTGGTAGTGGTCCATTGACATCAAAGAAGTATTTCCCTGGTGCACATGCATACATCATAAAACCTGCAGCTGCAAGACAGCTAACTCAATATGCTAAACATAATGGCGCAGCTCCTACTGATGTTTACCTACATAGAGAAAGGTTTCCATTCCTTGAAGAATATTACCCATGGCCTGTAGAAGCTAGAGATACCTTTACTACGATTCAAGCGAAGGAAGGTTGTTTAGCAAAACATAATTATAAAGAAGGATATGAAATTGTCTAATGATCCACTAACGTTTGATAAGTGTTTTTTGACTGGATGTGATAAGATAACTGAATGGATGCTTCCATGGTTTGCTACTGGATTTAAAAAACATAATCCTGATGCTAAACTATCACTTGCTGACTTTGGTATGACTGATACAATGCTTCAATGGGCAGCTGATTCAAAGTTGTTTCATTCAATAGGTCAAATGGACACAGCTACAGCGAAAGGTTGGTTTATGAAACCAGGATCTATGTTGGGCAGTCCATACAAGTACACATGTTGGATTGATACTGATGTTGAAGTGTTAGGTGATATGACTGAAATCTTTAAGTTAGTTAAATCTAATAAGCTATTGATGGCTGTAGATAATCCATGGACCAAACGTTTTGGTGTAAAGACTCATAATTCAGGTGTAGTTGCCTTTATGAATAAACCTCAAATTTTAAATGCATGGGCTGAAGCCTGTGTTACTTCTCAAGAGAGAGGAGATCAAGAAACATTACATGCAATGACAGATCCATTGCAAAAGGCTGTGCATATCGAAGATATGCCTACGAAGTTTAACTATTTACGAATTGATTTCCTTGATAAAAACAGTGTCTCCGATGTAAGAGCAATACATTGGACAGGTAATAAAGGGAAAGATAAAATTAGAGAGCTCATGTCATGACAACTGCGCATATCATTGGTAACGGTGATTCACATGTCTTCTATAAACCAGCAAAAGGTTTAAAGATAACATGTAACCTACCTCCACGAGAAATTGAGAATGTATATTTTACTACAGTCGTTGACTTTAAAATGTGTAAAGCGATTGAAGAAGGTAGTGTAAACCTTGACTCGTTTCAATGGGTAATGGGAGCTCGTCCTAAAAAATGGATGGAGATGAAGCCTGACTTTTATGTCAAGCATGCTCCTAAGATCAAAGAATTCTATTTGAACTTACCTCCATATTGTTCAAATTATACAGACTTTAACTGTGGTCATTTGGCTACACATTATGCCTGTAACAAATTGATGGCAGATGAAGTACACCTATATGGATTCGATTCAATGTTTGATTTCAATTTGATATCTACTACTGATTTCGTATTGCCATCAAATCGTAATGCTGAGAATACACAAAGGCTTGCATTCAATTGGAGACCTATTACTGAAGGTATCTTTAAAGAGTTTAAGAACACTCAATTCTTTGTATATCATCATCACACTGCTAGTAAGTTTACATTACCAGAAAACGTTGAGATCATTGTACCAAAGAAATGATTAATTGCTACAAAAGAATAGATGTAGAACACTATGACAATGAGGCTATAGTAAATCATCCAGATGTACAGGAACTATTAACAAGAAAAGAATTTGAACGCAATTGGAACCTACAACTATTTGATTTAAAGAGTTGCCTTCCACGATTTTATGAATGGTGTGAAGATTACTTTGAGAGTAAGATAACAGTCACTCGATTCTTTATAACGTTACCTAACTCTAGCACAGTAGTGCATGAAGATGCTGGTTACAAGATGGCATTAAATATTCCAATAATCAATTGTGGTTATAGTAAGAATGTATGGTATCATGTAAACAAGAACCAAAAGCGTGATGTAAGTGTTAAGCCTGATGGCAACACTGTGAAGTATGCAGCAAATGATGGAAAAGCTTTTACTTGGCCACATGACGCAATTATACAACCTATTAATGAACTGGAACTCAAAGGACCAACTCTATTTAACACCTCTATTCCCCACAATGTTATTACAGTTGATTGTGGACATCCACGAATTGCACTATCAATAAGAACTGAAAGTATGAAAAAATGATTATAACAACATTAACAGTATTAGGATGTATTATAATAGCAAACTCAATAGCTGGTTTAATCATAACATTATAATGACTTATATCGATGTAACAGGAGGCAGGAAGAAAGAACGTGAACTCGTTTTAGAAGCTGCTTATTGGTGTGTTGGTAAATTAATGCCAAGGATGAGAACTCTAGAAATAGAGATTGAATTGCATAACTTAGTTGATTGTGAAGGATTGTGTAACGAATATCATATGAGATACTTTATGTTAGAGATACAACGAGGTATGGAATATGAGGACCTATTGACAACAGTCTTCCATGAGATTGTTCACGTTAAGCAACATGCCAGAAATCAATTTGAGGCAACTGCATATAAGACACATGATGAATATCTTGCACAGCCATGTGAGATTGAAGCGTATAGAATGCAAGAGGAGTTATTAGAACTATGGAAAGAAGAGAAAGCCACTATGAATATATGTCACGCCGCATGAAAGAAGAAGATGCCAAGATTGAAGTGGCAGAACGTCCTAATTTCCAAGCACTAAAGATGCAATTGAATAGAATTGAAGAGAAGCTCGATCATATCATTACATCAAAATTAAGTACAAAATAATGCATAAAGTGGTGTACTTTCGATAAAAACTATGGTATAATATACTATAAAATAAAAAAAGGAATTGATTATGACAACATCAAAATTCAATGTAGATTATCCAACAGCAGACAGAATTATTAAGCGTCTTGCCTTTGCGATACCAATTGGAGATCTTGCTGGTGAAGCAGAGGTACGCTACAAGATTCAGTGTATCATCGATGATTTGGAAGAATCAGCTCGCCTTAACGAAGTTGCGATGGTTGCTGAGATAGGTGAATGATTAACAACATCCAAGACACCATGTATGAATGGAAAGATCAGTTTAATGAAGCCACTGATGTAAGATGTCTTGGGTGGAAATATAGAGGTGAGTCTGACTATGAATATGATGGACGCACTTTACAAATGTGGCATCAATTGATATTGCCTAACGGTACTGTTATGTTGATGGATCATGAATGGGGACCAAGAGAAGTTCCTACTAAATCAGAATGTGAAGAGGTGATACATGCGTTTCTTGAGAGACTCAGCGACAATAATTCAATTGTTTGAAAGAAGAATAGATAACTGTATGGAAGCGGCAAGCCGTTGCGAAGACAACACTTGGGCCCATACGTTTTGGACGAACACATCGTCCACATTGCTACGTAGAATGAATTGCTACGTCAATGACCCAGATACTGCCCTTAGCTCAGCTGGAAAGAGCAATAGCCTTCTAAGCTATAGGTCGTAGGTTCGAATCCTACAGGGCAGGCCAACATTGTACTACACAGGATACACAGATTAATATGATGTACTACATAGAGTATTGGATATGGAGAATCAGTAAACAGATCTCATATTTCAAAAACAGAAAGCGAATGGAAAAGCTTGATCCATTCATTTATGAAGAGGACGATAAGTGACACTATGGATCTTTGGTGATAGTTATGCGCAACCAGCGCAGAAGAAATTCTACGATTTAGTAGAACGCCCTCTTACATGGAAAGAAGAACTTGGTTATAAGTTACAGACCAAAGTTGATGGTGAAGGACGTCCAGGAGTATCACAAGAATACCTGTTTAACTCATTTAAAACAAGAAGTAACTCATTCAAAAAAGATGACTATTGTATCTTCATTCATACTGAATCACAGCGTAGGTGGTTCTTTAATGATAGGCCTGAAGTATCTAATTTGTGGATGAATTCATTTGGCGATCTTGTAAAGAAAGATGAGAAAAAAGCAATAGAGTCATATAAGAAATACTTATATAATCCTATGTTAGGTAACTCCATTACAGAAATGCTATCAACATTTATCAATTGGACATGTATGTCAAAGCAAATGAATGTGATACAGATTGCTGGATTTGAAGTAGAAGAACACTTCATACAGAATCCATCAGTTGATGTTGTTGGTAATATGTTGAATATCGCTAAAGGCGAGTTTAAAGGTGATATAATGCCTGCTTGTTTTGATGCAAACTCTGGCATGGATATGAGACTCAATCATATGTCCTGGCCTAATCATGATAAGTTTGCAGAAGCATTATACAAATCGTTAGTCAATAAAGAAACTCTTGATTTGAGTGAAGGTTGGTATAAAGACATATACACCAGCATATCAAATTACACTGAATTAAATTCAGAGTACGCTAAATACCAATGGCAATATTAAAGAGGGTGAGCATCGAGAGCTATTCTATGGAGAACTCGGTGCTCCATGCCTTCAAATGCATGTCTCTTATGAAGTGTAAGAAACTGTTCGGATAATACGATATCACCATCTTCCCAATGATGGTCGTATATAAATCCATGATATGAGCAATGCTCTTTTAGATAATTAAAAGAGGACTCATTAAGATCACCACCAAATATTTGTAAGAATGGAAAGTATAGTCCTGATATGCCAGCCCTATTTGTGTATAGGAGATTGAATGGCTTATCTTCAGCATGGTGTTCATTAAAGAAATCACTTTCACTATATGAACCCTTTTTGTATCCTAATGTGATACATTTGTTTTGTATTCTATCTTGCCAGTTTGGAGATAACGCGCTATAAGCAGTAGCATTATCCATCCAACTCGTTACTGATCCTTTACTTCCTTTAATAGCTCTGAGATAAATAATCGGCATTCTTTCCGGGTTGGAAGCCTGATTACAGTGCCAGTCAAGAGCAGATACATGCCCAAATAACCCAGGTTCTCCAGCATCATTCTTTTCTCCAGTTACACGTAGTATGCCATTAGCATTACCACGAATGTGTTTAGTTCTATCGTTCCATGTCTTTTGAACAGGACCAATCCTATTGCAGAAATCTATTTCGTCTTGAGGGGATATGTCTTCGCTTGGCTTGATAACAACAATGAGCTTTTCAAATATAGCTCTTCTTATCATTGATATTGATTCGTCACTCGCCGTGTTTATCCTGAAATCTTTGAGAGTTATCATTAAACCTACATTTTTCACGCTGTTCTAATTGGTTCTTAAACTTATCTATAACACTTGGATGATCTCCTGATAATGCTATAGCTTTTTTGATAGAGAGGTATGAATCACCAATAAACTTTAGGGTGTCATTAAGATAGAGTTTGCCTCTACTGCCTTCGATCTCTAGGGAAATACCTAGATCATTCCACTTATAAATCATTTGTCATACACCAACGTTTTCTTTGGATCTACCAATTGAGGTTTGCAATAAGCAGTAATCTTTATGTCACTACCAAGATATCCATATATTTGCGGTATTCGTTTAGCATAGTATTGGCAAGTATCAATGCTCCTGAAATACATTGGACTAGGTTCTTTATTTCCGCTCATAAGTATTATGAGTATGAATGCATGTATCATTAGCCTAGTCTTGAATACCAGACACATCCAACAAATATGCCAATGATTCCAAGTATAGAGAGTGTTACTATACCGATCATTTTAAGGCCTTCTACAAGTTCTTTATGAGCCTTTGCCTTTTGTATTCTTATTTCTTTTTCGTATGCCTTCTGCTCTTGTATACGTCTAGCACGTTCTTCGAGTATTTCTTTCCAAGTGTTAGGACCGAATCTCATATTGATCATTAACGATACTTCTTGTAGCTTCTCCGCTGCAATCTTTGCATCAATTGTTTCTCTTGCGATATGTTGAGTATCAAACTGTTCACGAACACCTAATCCTCTTTTACCGCTTTTCTTATTGACTTCTTGGTGACCTTGTAATAGACCATCAATAGCACCAGCTATTTCGCCAATGTCCTTACAAGTATCTATGTTTGACTTAATGAAATCTACACTTTGCTTGACTAATGCGATACCTGCCATTATTTCCATTATCGGCATGATACTATCCCTCAATTAACTAATAGGTTGTTAATAAAAATCAAGTATGAATAATGTATATCAATCAGTAGTTACTATTTATACGCATTAGTTCGCTAATGGGTTATCTAAAGCCTTTGTTAGTTTAGAGTTAAGTTCTTTTTCCAATTGAGTTAATTCTCTTTTAACATAGCCTTCCATACCATCAATCTTATCATTAAAGCGATTGTTAGCATCGTCGATCATAGTACGAGTTTCTT
>Ga0115001_10001361_pt1 | contig 18853 bp, 10 predicted proteins | sample ArcticOcean_MG_C_12_FD_89869 | JGI IMG/M metagenome (GOLD analysis project Ga0115001, IMG submission 89869) | Marine microbial communities from western Arctic Ocean - ArcticOcean_MG_CB8_130 | ecosystem: Environmental > Aquatic > Marine > Oceanic | place: Arctic Ocean: Canada Basin | collected... | reverse complement strand
GGTTCGCGGTCTAATTTTACTCATTTAAGTTCTCTTCGCTATGGACTAGACAGATGAAGGCACGCTAAACTATTCAACACGGCAGCAGCAGCAGCACTACTCTGCACTCTGCCACTGAGAGATCGATCGCTCGCGCGCGTCTCTCTGTCTTCGGAGCACTCGTTCGGAAGATTTTAAGTACAACTGTCTATACTTTTTACTCATTTAAGTTCTCTTTGAAGGCAGCAAGGCACCCTAAACTATTCAACACAGCCGCAAAAACACAAATCCGCACAACAACTAAAAAGTAATAATCCAAAACGAAGAAAATGGGAAAACAACGAGCGTTCGTGTTCATTAAACCGCACGCGTGCGTACCGAAGAACAAGAACAACTTATTATTCAAGGAAAGAGTGCTGAAAGAACTGCGAGCGAACGATATCGAGATCGTTTCGGAGGGGAAAATATCTTCGAATGAAATCGAAGAGAAGAAATTGATCGACGCGCATTATTACGCGATCGCGAGTAAGGCGACGTTACTGAAACCGAGCGAATTAAACGTGCCGGAGGAGAAGTTTAAGGACGCGTTCGGTGTAAGTTTCCAGGAAGCTTTGGAGAAAGGTTCGTGCTATAACGCGCTCGATGCTTGTAAAGCGTTGAAAGTCGATGGGAAGCAATTGGAGAGAATGAGTAGGGAGAGCGAGAGGCAAGTGAAATTCGGAGGGGGCTTTTATTGCGCGAAGATTGATGATATATACGTCTTCAACGCGTTTTTTATGTCCATGAGAGATCAGTTCGTGAAGAAAGGGAAGCAGATCAAATGGTTCGTCTGCGAGTTCGACGATTCAAAAGTCAATTGGGCAGATTTTAGGAACAACGTTTTAGGTGCTACCGACCCGTCGAAAGCGCCGGAGACATCGTTGAGAGGGATTTTGTTCAAAGAGTGGAGGAAATATGGGTTAGCGAAAAGGCCTTCGACTGGGGAGAACGGCGTACACGCTAGCGCGAGTCCATTTGAAGCAATCGCCGAAATCGCGAATTGGACCGGCGTGAACGTCCAAGATCAAGAGTTTGGACAGCTATTGATCAAGCACGGCATCGCGAAGGAAACTTTAGAATTGTGGGCTAAAGATCCGCAAGTCACTATTAAATCCGATGGCTCGAAAGGATCTTTGTTCGATCAAGTCGAGGACATGGACGCCCGCGATTGTATGAAGAAACTCATGCAGTTGAATAAAGTTAACGACATGCCAAAACCAACAGTTGTTGTTGCGGAAGAGACGCCAAAAGAAGCAGCAGCGGTACCACAGACTCCGACAGTAGTTTCTTCGTCGTCTTCTTCGAAGAACGCAACAGTCAACAACAAAGCGGCTTCAAAAAACAAAGTTTTGAATATGAAACTCGTTGGCGGTTTCTTAATTGCAGCCGCAATCGCTTTATCAGCAAACAACAACAACGCGAAGAAGAAGAAGGCATAACAACTCGAATGCAAAAAAAAAGTCCATTAATATACGACGATGAAAAGCCGCGCGCAATTTCGCGTGCAATACAATAATTTAATAGAAATGATAAGAAGAAGTTGATTATATTTTCAATAATTACAAATTTGATAATACCCAAATTTTCTAAATATATAGTAAGTTATTTTCGTTTTCGCCTCGCTTTTGTTTCGTTATCATTAAATTCGGCTGATAACTTACTATTCTGCGACATCGTCGTATTTATGACAGGAATTTTTGGTGGAATCGGTGGACTCATTCGCGCAAAATTTGTTGGACTCGGAGATCTCGCACGCACCTTTACCATTCCGCCTCCGTAGTCTCCTCGAAGAGCCCCTCGAAGAGGAGAAAAACTACTTGGAACATTCGTTGGTGGACTCAATTTACCACTGGCTGGCAGAAATCCGCTTCGCCTCATCGTATCATTTGGACTGAAAGATCGATGTTGTTGCTTCTTTGGCCTCGCGTTCAAAGACGTTCCAAACTTTGAGTTCAACGAACGGCCTAAACTCCTCGCTCGAACGCGATTGAGATGTCCAGAACTTAAAGAACTTTTCGAGCGAATAAAATCTCCTTGAAGAGAACCATCCATTGAGGAGCGTTCTTCGTCATCGCTCGAATCGGCTTCGGAATCTGATAACGCTAATTCCGATTCTGAATTATCATCCGAGTCATCATCCTCCGATTCGGTTTCTGAATCTTCGTTTCCTCGCCAAACTACGTAGGATTCTTCCAAGTTTAACTTTTGAGCCGATTTACGTAAAACGTACGGATCAAACGGGAAGAACATCTTAAGCGGTCTCCTTCTTAACCGGTCGATAACTTGATTATTGTTTTTATTATTATTCATGCCGTTTGCTGCTTTTGCAGCGAATGAAATGTTGTGCCGAACGTAAGCTTTATCGCGTTGCTCGTCTTCAATCTTTTTCCACTCCTCGCTTTGTTTCGTAAAGGTAGAGACTAAATCTTCAGAGAATCCTAAAATTTGCGCAGCCGATGCATTCTTCAGAAATTCTTGCACGACTGATGGTAAACATGACTGTAATGGTTCTAAATTCGGTGCGTATAAAATCTCTTTCAACGGTAAAGCCTGTAATCTTCTCTTACACTCGTCTCCCGATTGCGCGACGTCGTCACATCTATAACACAAAATATACATGACTGCTTGACAGCAACTATCGAACGCTATGAGCTCGATTTCGGTAAGTTTCTTTGAAGGTTGTTCATTAACTTTACGAGCGAGCCAATTGCAAATGACCTCTAAAGTTTCTACAATGAAATCTGCACTGAGAAATTTTGCACGCGCGACAAATGACGCTAAATATGCCGCACTAGCAAGTCTAAGTGAATTCGCTTCACCGGAATTGAGCATTTTCGTAATCAAAACATCTCGTAAGAGTTCGCAAGAATTCTTCTTACCATCTTCAATTGTACTACTTCTCTCGTAATCTTTGAAGCAGAGATAAAATACAATATATTGCGCAAACTTTGATTTTGGCGCCGGTAAGAGTGTAGCTACAAATGCACGCGAAACGAGTGCATCTCGCAAGCGTTCGATCGTTTTTGCCGCTCGAGCAACATTTGAGTTGTTCAAGATTGAATTATTTCCAATGTTGTTGTTGTTATTATTGTTATTATTATCGCTCAAGACCTTTTGCGCACTCTCGATTCGTTTTTTCAAGTGTTCGAGAACGAGAAACATCATTTCATCCAAAGCGTGCGCGGCTTCGTCTGTTTCCATACTATTATTGTTCATGCCCATCGAGTTGTTATTTTTTTGCTTATTCTTCGATCCTCCTTTGTTGTTATTATTATTCGATTTCTTATTGTTATTATTATTGCCATTCTCCCAAAGAGCTTTGCCGTTGTTAATAGTAGCGTCGTTAATAGCGGCATTAAACTCATCGAGCTCGAATATATCCTCATCGTCATCGTCATCGTTTCGTCTCCCTTCGCTTAACATTTCCGAATCTTCCTCGTCTTCTTCCGATTCTTCCTCATCGTCGTTTTCGGATAAATCCAAAGCGCTTTGTAAATCTTCCCATCTAATTTCTACGTCAATTTCGAGAGCTTTCGATACGCATAAACACAAGAAATCGTCGGCTAACGAATCCGCTTCTTCGGTTTCGATACATCTAAACGCGCAATCTAAATATGCAGATAACTTACTCGCCTGTGCAGTTTTATGCGGAAACTTATCGAACAAAACGTGTCCAAATACTTTAACGCTCAACGGTACGAGTTTCAAAACTTGCACGACTGAATTCACTGCGCGTTCCCTTCGTCTATTTTCCAAATTCTGCATCTCCAAATGTCTCGCCGCTTCGTTCGAATTCCTCGTTTGACCAGTAACGGTCGCCCTCATGTTCTGCATCGACATTTGTTGTCTTTGCTTCATCATCATCACGCTTTCGTTCGCGCTTAAATCCTTACTACTCACAAACGCCTTCACAAAAGTCTTCATCGCGAACTGTACTAATTGCCCGCCTTTAATAGCCGCCAAGTTCACCAAAAACCTCTGCGCTGATTGATAATACACGTCATCTACTTGATGTAAATCACACTCTAAAGCTGTTTCTAAAACGACGCATTCTAATAACTGTTCGTGCGCTCGAAAATCAACGTACGTCGCGTGTTCGGCTAACGCGTCGACTAACGCTACTAAACTCTCATCTATTTCATACACGTCTAAATATTTATTCTCTTGCAGTAATAAACCACTACTACTATCAACAGTTGTATCGCTCTTCTTCTTCCTCGGACTCTGTCGTTGTTGCTGCTGCTGCTGCTGCGTATTCCTCTCTCCTCGAATAGTCTGCGAAAACGCGTCTAAGAGTTCATAGTAGCCACCACGTTCGCCCCTCACTGAATCCACTAACGACTCCTTCACCCACGACCTTAGCGCTTGCATTGCCTCTGTATTCATCACATTATTATTATTATTATTATTATTCGTGTTATCATTCGACATCGACGGTGACGATAAACTCTGCGATATCGCGTTCCGCATATTTCTTTCGTCCCTCTCTCTTCAAGCCGCCAAAATCCGTTTTTGTTTCCCGTTTTTGCGCGTGTTCTCTCTCTCACTCTAAAGAACAAAAAGGGTTCACACGACGACGACAACAACAACAAATACTACTATTTATTATTATTAGTAGTATTAAGTAGCAGTGTTTGTGTTTGTGTGATCGATTTTCTATTAACACGCTCGTTGATTACTCTAAACCAGAAAAAGTGAACTCTCCGAATTTCTCTCTTATTACTCTAAGCAACAAAGAGAGTTCACAACAACAACAACAACAACAACAACAACAACAACAACAATAACTACTACTACTTATTATATTATTATTATTAGTAGTAGTAGTAGTAGTGTTTGTGCGATCGTTTTATTATGAACAAGCTCGCGTTGATTTATGTCCCGACGAGAAAAACTGAACTCGTTCAACTCCGAATTTCTCGCGAATTCTAAATTTCGGATTTCCACAAATTAATGGACGACGCGCACGGCAGAGCGTTTGCGTTTTAAGATTTTCGATCGACATCGAAGAGATTGAGAGAGAGAGAACGAGTCAAGAAAGTTCTCTCTCTCAATCTCTCTCAATCTCGATCTCTCTTTGAAATCGTTCTATGTCGCAACCGATAAAGCAGCAACAGAGGGCGAAAGGACCAGAGAAAGGCGCGTTCCCTTTGGACCATTTCGGCGAATGTACTTCGGAAAAGACGGCGTACTTACGATGTTTACGAGCGCACGAGCAAGAGGCGCTGGAGTGCAGGGAACTCTCGAAAGCGTACTTAGAGTGTCGCATGCGAACGAATTTGATGCAGACGCAGCCTTTGAGCGAGCTCGGATTCGTCAGTACGAACAGCAGCAGTAGTGTTCCTCCTGTCAAGGCTGCGGCAGCAGCGAAGACGAAGAAAGCGCAAGCGGGATCGATCGAAGGCGAGAGCGCGAAGGAAGGGTTCGTTGCAGGTGCGAGACGAGCGAGGTCGCAATGGTCAGACGATAAGAACGCGTAAAATTTTTCGTTATCTCGATCGATCGATGATTTGATCGATCGATTGACGAATGAATCCGCGCGTCGAATCGAACCTGATTGCGCGTTCGCTTTTCCGCGCTTTCCACGCTTATGCGCGATAAAAAAGAAGAACACGAACAACGCGACAGGGAGTATCAAAGTAGTACACACACATACACACAGAGAGAGACAAACACATCGCATACGTCGTCGGTCGGCGTAGCTCGTCGTCGCGCTTTCGCTCGCGAGTTTGGTGCGAGTGCATGTGTTTCTTTTTCCTGTTGCCCTTCCTTTGAAGACCGTTTGATTGTTTTGGAAAACTCCAAAACTCTTCTAAAAAGAGCGAGCGGATTCGCGGACGCAGAAGGACGAAGGAGGCGGATGTCACCGAACGTAGGCGAATTCGTACAAACTTTCGCACAGTTTTGTTGCGCACCGATCGTTTCTTTACCTGGATTAGCCGCTATCGCTGCGTTGAGAGCTTTAAAGGATTCGAATGCGAAGAAGAAGGGGAAGATGATGATTGCGCAAGGGATTAACCGAACTTTGAAAGATTCCAGTACTGCTTTGGGCAATGGAACGAACGATATTAATGGTAACGATGGGAAGAATAAGAACGTTTTAGAGCGTTTCCTGAAGGAGGTTTTACAGACGTTGGTCGTTTCTATCGTCTCGAGACGCGTTTTTCGCGATGGCTCTACCGATATTTCTGTGAAGGGGAAAGATGGAATTGCAGAGAACGCAAGGTCTGAATATGGAAAGAAGAAGTTTCGGTTAGTATGCGTGACAGGTACGTATCAAGAAGGGTTTTCGAACAGAGAGATGTTGAACGATGACGCGTTTGAGGGCGGAGAAGCCGTTTTTGTTGGCTATGCAATGACCAGGGGGACGGCTTTGCACTTTGACGTCAAGGCTGATTCTTCTTCTCGCGACGAAAAGGGAGAGCAAAAACTTCGTGTTCTCGAAGATATTGATGATGATAACGCAATCGATGATTGTGAAATTGCGCCTATTGTTGTCCTTACGAATGATAGGAAAGACGCAGTAGTTTATTCTGTTTACGCGGTATCAACGGAAACGATCGTGTCGAACTTGTCAGACAGTTCTTTCGGCAGGTTGATGGGATTATCATCCGATACCGTCGCAATCGATTTAGCGGCTCCTGAAACTTCGACCTCGATTCGTGTTGCCGCACAGCAAAACGATGGATATGCATTCGCGTTATCGATGATTTCTTATGCTCGCCCGAAACGTTCGTCGGTATGCGCGAGACCGCTATATGAAAAGAGCGACGGTACGCGAGTCTATATTTATAACGAAGAGCAACTCGAAAACGCTGGCATAACGAGTGAAAGTGCGCTCGTGAAACTTCGCGAAATGACATTGAACGGGTCAAAAAAAGTATCGTCGGAAGAGTTCGTCGAGAAAAAGCCACCAGTCGAAGAAGAGAAAGTTAATGAGGAACAAGAAGAAGCTTCGCCGATTATGAATTTACTAAAAATAACTGGTTTCTTCGAGCACAAAAAGTCAGTCGTCGACGACGTAGTTGTCACGGCTCCATTTGGCGACTCTTCGAATAAAAGTAAGAAGAATATCAACGCTGACGATGAAAAAGATGATGCTACGAATGGAGGCGGCTTTTTAGCGTCGTTCCTTTCACCGATTACGATTCCGAGTAAAAAACCTGCTCCTAAAAATGATAATAATAAAACGAACAAGAAAGTAGAAGAAGAAGAAGAAGAAGAAGAAGATGATGATGAAAATAGAGCAACGCCTGAAATGATTTTATACCCGGCAAACGTTTCCTCGCCGTGGCCAGACCAAACGCGCGACGACGATTCGGATTACGTACCAGATTACGAAGCAGAAGATTACGATTTTGACGACGAACCGTTAAGTGGTGGTTCGTCTTTAATGGTCACTCCTACTAAAGAGGCCGTTGGAGGAAGTTTGAGCTTTTACGAATCAGCCGCGACGACGCCTACACATAAAGCCAGAAATGAGAACAATAACAATAAAAACATCGATAAAGCTCCGTTTGGTTCCGTAAACGCAGCAGTAGCTACACCGGCGACTGTTTCGACAACTAGTCAATGTTCTTCTGAGTTTGTTTACTCCGTCGATGAGAACGACTCGATGGACAAGAGCATTATCGAAAATATGGGTTTGAATAACGGCGAGAATTTTAAACTCGAAAAACGAATCAAAGATCAGAAACTATCACTCGGCGGCGCCGTCGACTGCGCTCGATTATACACTTACGTGAGCGAAAAGATAAATAAAGCGGAAGAAAATTCCACGAAGACGCCTACGATGGATATAAAGTCGTCTTCAAAGTTTTCTAAGCGAGCGACGCGATTGGTCGATTCCGCAAGTTGCGAAAGAGCTCTTAAATACGTTCAAGCGTTCGATGTAACGGACGGTGGCGCTTTCTCGAAATCTCGCGCGGTTTGGTTCGAAGGAAGACGCATCCGCATGTAATACTATTATAAACATCACGTCGCGATGAATATAAAAAGAAAAAATGAAAATTATAAACTCTATATGATTCGCGTTTAGGCTCGGCATCGTCCCAGAGAAAAACGGCTATTAACGCTTTACCCGTTGCAACAAGATTGGGTATGCCTTCAGTATTCGTTACAATCGCGTGTAACACTGACGCGTCAGAAATAGTAGAGCATTTAAACGAACGCGAATTTGATAATTACGCGCTTTGCACGGAAAGTGCTCTAGAATAGCCGAAACAGTTCGAAATGGAGCCGCGCAAACGGTTCAAAACGGCTTAACCACGTTACGTCAAATGCCTCTAGATATGTTGTCAACAATTCTTTCAAGGATATAAACCGTTTCATAAAGAAGGTAACTACTTATCACACACAGCAATCGATTCGATCTTATTGTTCTTATTAAAAACCTTTTCGGCATCAAATCCCTACTTTGGCCATCTCGCGGCCTCCTTCTTTCCTCTCAAAAGCTCCTAAAAACCTCTCAATCGATGGACGCGTCATAAAAAGAACGACCGAGTGGATTATTTAACACTAAAAGCTTCCCTCGATGACGACGACGACGACGACGATGCCATCGTCTCACGGACGATTCCTATCGCAACAAAAGAAACTTCGAAGGAATCCATCAGGGATTCGTTCTGTTCCTCGCGCCTCGGCTACGAACTGCAGCATAGAACGAACGCAGAAGAAGAAGATAAAGAAACTAATTAATGGAATAACAGGCGCGAGAACTTGGCAGGATTCCTTGAGAGTACGGAGAAGTGCTCGTGCAGAAGCGATGAACGAGTATGCTGATAGTAACGTGAGCACCTTTGAAACAAAAACTATCGATGCAGACGACGATGCAGACGCTGCTGCTGATGATGAAGGTGAAGATGACGACGATTTGAGCGCAAGAGCTTTAGAGGTTCTGCAATGGCAGTTAGTATCGAAACAGGTCAGGATGTTTTGTAAAACGAAGATTGGGAGAGCTGAAGCGCGCGCGTTAGAGTTATGTGCAACGAGGACGGAGAGCGAGAGAGCGTTGATGTTAACCGCGGCGATGTTTAAGTTGTTCGATTCGAGCGAGACGAGAAGAAGAAGAAGTAGTAGTATAATAAGTGGTGATGCGGAGGAGGAGGAGCAACAACGAAGACAACAACGAAGACAACAGAGAAGGGACGTAGGCGTTTTAGATGGATGTTTCAAAGGAGCGAGGGACGTGAGGATGTTTTTGATTGGCGCGAAGGAGGATAAGATTTTGAGCGCAAAGTCTTTCGTTGACGTGTATACGACTTTAGGGGCTATCGATAGATGCGCCGATGAGATCTTTTTTCCTAATAGTAATAGTAATAGTAATATGAGTAGCGATGATGATGTCGAATATGACAAAGATTTAGATAACGATGATGAGGATTTGATCGCGTTAAGAGAGGCGACGGAGAGCTTGAGAATAAGTAAAGAAAGTGATGACGTACAAAATATGAAACGAGAAATAGAACGGTGCATTAACGTCGAAATTAGTTCTGGTGTCTTAAGAAACGAGGCTTCGGAAGATTTGTTTCAAATCCGGAACAGCATATCATCGACAGCGAAAACGCTTCGAAGTACGTTGAACGCGATTGCGAACGAAATGGCGCAAAAGAAGTTCGCCGAACGCGCGCAAATCGTCACCAGACTCGGCCGCGAGTGTATTCCAATGAAGCTAGGATCCGCAGGGCAGCTCAAAGGTATAGTTTTAGCGACATCGGATTCCGGGCAAACTGTTTTTAAAGAACCCGAAGAAGTCATCGCTTTAAATAACTCTTTGAACGAGCTGAAGGAATTGGAAGAGATGGAGATCGAAGTGATTTTGAAAAAACTGACAAGGGAGTTGAAAACAGTCGCAAACATTGTTCAGGAAGCTTTAGAGGTTGGAATGACTACTGCCGATTTAGCAAACGCGAAATCGAGACATGCGAAATGGATTTCCGGGCAAAGGCCAACATTTAGCAACGACGACCAAGACGACGACGACGAAAGTAATAATAATAATAACAATATGGTCTTCGTTACAAACGCTCAACATCCACTGTTGTTGGAGAAATATCTTCTTCCCAAATTACCGAATCCTTTAGACGACGAAGACGACAACGATGCAATTGATGGAAATAATTACGATAAACAAAAAGCGTGGGATAAACTTGCACCAGGAAGCTTCATCGATGAAAGTCAAACCGATAACAAAACCGATAACGAGAGCAACAAAAGTCAAACTCGTTTCGATTGCTCGGATAAAATAGTACCGATAAACTTTTACATCGACTCGGATTGTAAAGCAGTCGCGATTACTGGTCCTAATACGGGCGGTAAAACGGCATCTTTAAAAACGTTAGGGATTTTAGTGCTCATGGCGCGCGCGGGGATGTACATTCCAGCGGGAGGTTGTAAAAACGAAGAAGAAGAAAAAGAAGAAGAAGTGAAACAGATTTTGCCGTTCGTGAAAACCGTTTTATGTGATTTGGGCGATTCGCAAACGTTACAGCTCGGCGATGGTGGCCTTTCTACGTTTGGTGCACATATTCGTCGTTTAAAAAGAATTCTAGAGTCACAAACGGAAGAATCGCTGGTTTTATTGGACGAACCTGGTAGTGGTACAGACCCTCGCGAGGGCTCTGCGTTAGCCGTCGCCGTTGCTTCAGCCATTTCAACAAAGTCAAAACTTCTCGTTTTGACTTCACACTTCGAAGAAGTGAAACAGTTTGCGCTCGCGAAAGAAAATGAAGCCAGTCGTGCGTTTCGAGTTGCGGCCGTTAGATTTGACGTCGAGAACAATCGCCCAACATATGAGCTCGTATGGGGGAAAACAGAGGATTCTAACGCGCTATCTATATCGCGAGGGCTAGGATTAGACGGTGATTTGTTAGAGGAAGCGACGCTCGCGCACGCGAAAATGGTAGAATTAGAAAATCGCAACATCAAGCGTCGCACTCAAAGCGTTGATGGCAGTAGTCTAGACGAAGAAGACGAAGATGCAAACCTTGCAGAGAGTTTAAGATTAGAGCGTGAAGAACAACGAGTGCGTTTAGTGCAAGCAAAGGAAAGTTTAGAATCAGCGCAGGATTTGAAAGATCGCGTGTTTCAAGAAACAAACTATTTGAAGGAGCGCGTTACTATTGCAAAAGCTTCTTTTGAAGAAAGTGCGCGAAATTCTATTGCAAAAGCGCAAGCTGAATGTGAGACCGCTTCTTCCATAGCAGAGATTGAAGATATCGTCAAAGAGACGTTCCCGAACGGGTGGTATCTAAATGCGAGAGGCGAGGCGACTTTAGAAGACTCCGAAAATAGCTCTTTAGAGTATATTCCTAAAGCGAATGATAAAGTTTTGGTGAAAATGCTCGGAGGCGCTGAAGCCGAAGTCGTATCAGTAGATTTACAAGCGAATGAAGTCACTATAAGGATTGGGGGATTAGTCACGCGCTCTCCAATGAATGGAATTTCTAAAGCATCGACGAAGCAAGTTTTCGGAAGGAGTGAAAATCGCGGCTTCTAATAAAATATAGTTACCGGTATGTTTAATATATTGTACTTCTCTTTAATCATCGGACAAGCTTTGAAGCGGGTCTTTAAGTTTTTTGCGAATTTCACGCATGGAAAACAAATCCTTGACAATATTTTCAGCCTCGTTTTCGGCTTCGAGCTCTAATTGTTCTTCAGAAGCGTCTTGAATCATTTTCAATCTCATCTCGCGCCTCTTTCGTTTCTCGAGCTCTTTCATTTGTTTCGCTTTTTTATCTACTTGCTTGAACATTTTCTTCACAGCAGATTTTTCATCATCCAAGGCCTCGTCTTCGTCATCACTGGTATCGTCGTTGAGCTTAATTTCGTTATCGCTTTCATCGTCGAATATCCAATCCTCGTCATCGTTCAAGTCATCCACTTCGACTGCTCTTCCAGCGCTTGAGATGGTTCCAGCGATTACGTCATCAAAATCTTGCGTGTCGTCGACATCTTTCATGCCTTGAGCAACGTTTACTCGATCTAAGTCGTCTTTCGTCAAAACGTCAGAATCTTTTCGTTTTCGTTTCAGAAGCGGTTTCCCGCCAGCGGCGTTGAGCTTCTTTTCTCTCTCGCTCGCAGCTTGGATAGACGCTCGTTTGAACACATCTCTAGTTTCTTCTTCTTCGCGTAATTTCTTCCTCGCCAATCTATCTCGGCGTTTGATTTTCTTTGACAACTCGACATCTTGACGTGTCGCGTTTGCGATTTGTCTGAGCAGTTTCTCCACTGGATCCAAAAAGTCCCAATCGTCGTCGCATTCTGGGTCCTTTGGATCGTCGCAAACTTTCGAGGCGTTGAACAGATGGACTTTTTTCTTAATCTTCTTCTTTTTATGTTTCCCTGAGCTTCCTTCTTCCATCATATCTTCGACATCTTCTTCGTGTTGCTTCAAAACGTTGTGCAAATCGGCGAGATCGTTCGTATGGTTTTGATTCTTCTTCTCCATATTGACGATAACTTCGCCTCGTCTGTAATCTCGAAACTCTAATCGTTTGACGCGATCTATTAATTGTTTCACTTTTGGCATTTCTTCACCAATATCTTTGTTCAATTTCGTTTGCGCTTCGAGCACGTCAATCGACCGTCGCCAATATTCCTCATTCTGAAACTCTCTACGTTTTTCTAAATGCGCTTTTGAGCATTTACCGGGACTCTCGCGTTCACACCTCGCGCGTTCTTCGTCTTCGTAGCTGAATAAAACTAAAGCACTTCTAACCCACCGACCGCCATGTAGTTGTGCGTCGCGTCTTCCTTGAACGTCTCTTGTTTTAAGACCAGCGCATTCATCAAACGACCATGATCCCATTAATCCTCTTTCAAAGCCGTGTAATTTGCCGTGCATTGAATTTTCTATATCTATTTGTGTCCTATCAATTCCCCAAATTCTAACTTCATCGATTTCTCCATTGAAAACGGACGCGGCGTTACCATGGTCGAGAATTGCGCCGATAACGACTGGATTTTGTGCGTCCCATCCTTGGCCTTTCTCTTCTTGCGCGCCTCGAAGCGTCCCGTTTATGAACATCTTCGAGTATCCGCCGCCATAGGTAACGGCAATGTGTGACCAATCATCTGCTGGTAATCGAACGCTCGAACGTAAACCGAATGGCGCGACTTCTCTGTGGAAAAAAACGGCGCCATTTTGCTCAACGTGTACGAAAAACTGACCGACGACGCCGCGATTATATTTGGATATAATTGTACCACCAAAATCCTTCGATTTTCTAGGTCTTACCCACGCTTCAATGGTCATATGTTTTGTTCCAGAAAAATGAAGCGATTGCGATCGATCGATTTTGACGTGCGTATGATCGCCTGCGTGCAAAGAAACTGCGCAGCCCGGAATTCTCGACTGTCTCTTTTCGTTTCGTTTCATTAACAGAGCTCTCGTTTCGTTCGTTAACTGAAACGCGTTCATATGTTTTGACGGCGACGACGATGAAGCACTGTTACTATTTCTACTACTGCTACTACTACTGCTACCGTCACCATCACTATTCGCTCCTCCTAAAAGAAGAGCGTTTTCTAAGACCAAACTTAAGAACTCCTCCTTATTCACGTTCGAATCGTCATCCGAGGCGCTCCCTCGTAACTTCAAGAACTGAAACGCCCTACTCGCGACTAGCTTCAACCCTTCGTTGCCATATAAACTAATAAACCTTTCGTAGTCCTCCTTCGAAATCCTATTATTATCAGTAATCTTCTTCGTCTTACTTTTCTTCGGTTCCGACGTCTTCGCTATCTTCTTCCCGTTCTTACTACTACTCAGTCCTTGACCTAACAAATCCACAGAATCGCCCTCGATATCCCTCGCCGTCCGATTCAACCCATACGGTACGGCTAACTTCGGTAAAATCCTCAAATCCTCCGAAAACTCAATCGCGCACTCTATCGCGAACCTCCTCCATCTGACCTTCTCGCTCGCCCTGAATTGTTTCGTCCAAAAATCTCGCGTTATTTCTTCCTCGTCGTCATCGCCTTTGACTAACGAATGCCCATCGAACGCTACTGAAGCATCACTAAGTGCTTGCGAAGAAGAAGAAGAGGAAGAGGAAGAAGAAGAAGAAGAAGATGAAGAAATTGATTCTTTCCGATTCCTCGTTTTCCATGTACTGTTCGCGTTCCCATTTTCTCTCCTCACTGCGAACGAGCATATGAGAAATAGGACTAAGAATAGGCAAAGTTTTAACGCGCGTTCGTTCAACGAACGAGCGTTTCGCCAGCTCCTTCTTCGTAACGGGGCGTCGTACGCTGGATCGTCCGTGCCCATTGCTATTTAATTAGCCAGGCAGTTATTTTATTTAATAATGATATCCTCTTCTCACGTGAGAAGGAAGAAGCGAAAAAGTCCTGTAAAGTTGACGGTTGAGGGTTTCATTTCAAACGAGTAAGTATTCTTTACATTTTTAAAAAGAATATTTCTAATAACCAATTAAGTATTCTTGTCAATGTCGGTTTGTTTGTCGGTATAATTGTCGCGTATCCATTTCGCAAAATGTATGACTCCGGCTTTGTTGGGGGCGGACGTGTCGCTCCTTGGGCCGAACGCTAAAAAAAAAATCGCGTTCGAAAACGACTACAACGCAACCAACAAAGCCGGAGTCATACATTTTGCGAAATGGATACGCGCCAATTATACCGACAAACAGACCGACATTGACAAGAATGTTTGCTTGGTTGCTAGAAACATTCTTATCAACGTGGATGTCGAAAGAAAAGTTTGCGAGCCCGCGCGAGGATTTTACAACTCGTGAACACGAATGATCAAACTATGCGCTCTACTAAAAAGTAGGCGCGTTGATCATCTCCAAAGTCCGATTACCGCCCTGTTCAACTGGAATTTCCTTCTCCCTGTACTCATCTAAACGTTTTTCAGAGCACTCTTTAACCCTTTTACGCCAACTGTCATCGAACCCTGGGAACAAGTGCGAAGCCGTTACGCCGTTTGGACGCATGGCGGAATCGAGTTTCATTAGTACCCAAGCGTCGAGGGCGGCGTATCTACGAGCGTCGTCGATTAAAGGTCTTCGCGCCCATAAGTTCCCATCCTCGATGGATGTATACATTTGTTTCACGCGAGTTTTTAAATCTTCGCATACGGCTATTTCCGCTCTCGATAAACGTCTGCTGACCGTTTTCGAGAGCGACGGTAGGTATTCGCAAGCGATCCCGGCCGCTCTTCTTATTCCAATATCGAGAATTTGCAGATCGAGAACGTTTTTGATTAAAACGTTATGTTGATGAAACAAAGCGTCGCTATCCATTCTTACATCGTACGCTAACTTCAAAATCTGATCCGATTGCAATATATCTCTCAACTCGCCTTTAACGAAAACCTCTTCGCCCCCTAGTTTCATCAAGTCTATTAAATAAATCTTCCCCGGTATCGCGATTTGTAACAAAGTAATCTTCCCAGTCCTCGATAACTTAACGCCCTCGCAATCGTATGCAATAACTTTCTGCTCTCTTAAACTCTCAACGAACTCCTTGAACTCTTTAGAATCACTCGCGGTGTCAATGAAAACGACTTGTTCGTCCAGCTCTTTCAAGATCTCTCTACACTCGCCGTCGCTAAGCGCCATCGTCGTCGTTTCGCCGTTGGCCGTAGTACTGTTCCCATTCTTCTTCTTCTTCTTCTTCTTTTTCTTATTATTAGTATTACTATTACTATTCCCAGTAGTCGTTGTATCATCTCCACTCATGTTCGCTAGAACGCAAAACCTATTACTATTACTGCCGCCCGCGATAACGTTCATCACTACCTCCTTCTGTTTTCGAATACCTACTAAATACTCTCTCGAGAACTTCAAAGAGCATGGTTTACAAGCAAACGCGCCTGACTCATCCGATCTCTTCTTATACGCGTTCTCGCACTTCACGCACGTCATTTGCATCTTCTTTCCCATCGCTAAGCGAGCCGCGTTCTTTTCATCACGACGTCTATTGTTCGTTAATGCAACAGACGTTGAAAATTGGGGTCGACTCGAATTCGTTCGGAACGACAAAATGTTTGCGCTTTCTCTCTCTCTTTTCAATCTCTACTACTACTACTATTACTACTACTATTTGCTCTGTCTGCTCTTAGTAGTGACGATTTCCAGTTCTTTGCCTGCTCTGATTATATCCCGAGTAATCGATCAAAGATTAATCCTTGAATGAATAAGGGAAATGCGAAAAAAGAAGGCGTTTTCTCGGTACTGAAACCCTAAACTGGACAAATCGTCTCACGCAAAACCTTCCTCTCTCGTGCAGTGATTGCTAAGGACGAGAAGAGATTTTCACGCACACGCACGCACACAGAGAGAAAGAGCGCGACTCTCTGAAAGAAAACGAAATATAAGCTCGTCTTTTGTTTCAGTTCATTCGAACTTTACTCGTTTCAATCATAATTGAACTTCCTGTTTGCCAATAAGCGAAAGAGATTGTGATTGCAAATAAGAGAAAAATGGGAAGGTTTTATGACGAAAAGTCTCGATCAGGAGCAGGACGAGGAAGAACTATGAACGGTCGAGAAAGGAATGGGAACGAGTGGGCCGGTTACGCGGCATCGCGTGGTGCGTATTCGTTTCATGATAGTCGTACGAGTGCCGTTGCGATGAATGCGCCACGAATGCCGGCACCAATGGTGAATAGTAACACTAACAATCAACAACGACGCGGTGGATATCAACAACAACAACAACACCGCGAACTATACGTGAGACCGAATCATCCGAATCACCACGTTTTAGAACGAGCGTCGTCTCATGGTGGTCGAGGTAGTGGTCGAGGAGGTTACGATGATCGATTTTCTCAGCAACGACGGCAACAACTGCGAGCTAGTCCGTATGGTAGCGGTCGAGGAGGTCGTAACGGCAACGCTTCTTTCAGTGCGAGAGGAGAAGGCGGTCATGATGATAGAAGACGAAATGCACCGATGAGTATGGAAGCCGCGAGAGGAGGAAGAGGGGGAAGAGGAGGACGAGGACCACAACAACAAAAGAGACCGGCGGCGACCGGAGTCGTCGCGGTGAATAATGCGAGCGAGAAACCGGTTAAAATGGACGAGAAGATGTTGGAGGACGATTTAGATAAGTACTTCGAGGAAGGGAGAAAAATGAAGGAGAGAGAGAAGAAATAGGAGGAATGAGAATAAACGATTGATTGATAGTAAGTGTAGAGTTATTATTGTTGTTGTAATTAGAACTGTGCGTAAAATTATACATATTTTAGCTAAAATCTAAACAAAACAACGAGTCGCTCGAGACGAACAATTCGGGTATAATTCCCTGGAATTCGAATACCCATTATCAACGAAACAGGCGCATATACCGTCTTTTGTGACTATGCGTGGATACGCGTCTTGTTCTTCCTGTTTCTCGCACCACACCATCCATCTTTCGTCGGTCAACTCACTTCGACACTTTATGTTCTCATCTCTATCGTTATCGTTCTTTTCTTTTTCTACTCTCGCTAAATGAGCTCTTCTATTGAACTCTACGATCTTCGCAGTCGGCTCACCACTGTCCCGTTCGTAAAACACATCATTCGCGAGCACTCCAATTTTCCTATACTCCTCGCTCTGGCGATAAAACTCCAACCATCTCTCGATACTTAAAACCTCCTTATCGCTCATTGAATCTACATCGAACGCTTGTAAACCACCGTTCGCTTTGGTATCATCGTACGTTCCAGAAATGAAACCCATCGTCGCATCTTTAGCCGTAAAGAAATGATAATGTTCGCCGATACCGTAAAATTTCCTCCCTCGAGTGACATCGAAAACTTCCCCTACGATGCTTAAGAACAACAATTTATCTCTCCGATTTACTCCGTTGAATTCGGATAACATTTCTTCGGTGAAAATCATTCGCGAGTTCGCGAAGTCGATAGCAACTTCTTCCTTTGTGTTATTATTTGTATTTTGTTTAATGTATCGATAGTAAACACCGACAGATGCGAATAAAAGTAAACATAGAAAATTTAAGATTGGAACTCCCGTAGAAGTCGTTTTAGTCGTTCGATTAAGTGCATTGGGATCATTAACAACTTCGCGAGTATCGAGAGTTGTTCGACTACTCGTTCTCCTTCTTCCTCTTCTTCGAGAGAGTTCTGCTGCTGAATCTTTCATCGTTCGATTATAAAAGATACGGATGTGACTCTTTTTAAGAAGTTATTAGTTCTTATATGCATCAGTTACGAAGTAGGTGATTGTTCATCTTACAAAATGTTACAGATTTATTCAATGACTTGATGGATGCTCACGTGTTTACTTAAAGTGCGTCGTTGCGTAAACGCTTTAGCACAAACTTCACATTTGAACGGCTTCTCGCCAGTATGCGTGCGAAGATGAGCTGTCAAATTACCGAATTGCGCAAACGCTTTCGCGCAAACGTGACATTGATACGGTTTCTCGCCCGTATGAAAGCTCATGTGTTGAGTCAAATTGCCTTGTTGCGTAAACGCTTTATCACACTCTCTGCATTTGAACGGCTTCTCGCCAGTATGCGTGCGAAGATGAAGTGTCAAATCCCCGGCACTCGTACACGCTTTATTGCACGTTCCACACATGTATGGAGTGACGAGCATGTGAGTTCTAGAGTGAATAGTCAAATGGCATTTAAGACTAAACGTTTTATCGCACACTCTGCATTTGAACGGCTTCTCGCCAGTATGTATACGCTTGTGATTTTCCAAACTCTGCTTTGACGAAAGTTCTTTATCGCACACTTCACAGACATGTCTTCTTCTTCCTCCTCTTCTTCGTTCTTCGAGAACTCCGTCGTCGTCGTCAGTATTTGGAACTTCTAAACAAATCACGGAAGAGTTCTCTCTTTCAATTCGTTCTCTC
>Ga0115001_10001353_pt1 | contig 18926 bp, 19 predicted proteins | sample ArcticOcean_MG_C_12_FD_89869 | JGI IMG/M metagenome (GOLD analysis project Ga0115001, IMG submission 89869) | Marine microbial communities from western Arctic Ocean - ArcticOcean_MG_CB8_130 | ecosystem: Environmental > Aquatic > Marine > Oceanic | place: Arctic Ocean: Canada Basin | collected... | reverse complement strand
TCCGTCGTGAGGTGCTCGACTGGTTCCGCTCTGAATGGGATCCGAACCTGCCGCTACTCGAGTGGCGCGACCGCTTCGTCACGTCCGGCTGGGCTGTGCCGTCGTGGAGCGCCGAGTGGTTCGGCCGTGGGCTGCCAGCGTGGACCGACCGCGTCGCCCATCAGGCGATTCGCCAGGCCGGGGGAGTGGCTGTACCGCTCGGCGGCGGCTTCGGGCTTGCCGCACCCACGATGTACGACCACGCGTCGGACGCTCTCAAGGCCAAGTATCTCCGCAAGACACTCACCGGTGAGCTCACCTGGTGTCAACTATTCAGCGAGCCGGGAGCGGGTTCAGATCTCGCAGGCTTGCAAGCGACGGCGAAGCGCGACGGCGATGAATGGGTTGTCAACGGACAGAAGGTTTGGAACACCTCTGCCGACCACGCTGACATGGCGATTCTCGTCGCGCGCACCGACTGGAATGTTCCCAAGCACCCTGGGATCACCTACTTTCTGCTCGACATGCGCCAAGCGGGTGTTGAGGCCCGACCAATCCATCAGATGAATCACCGTGCGTCGTTCAACGAGGTCTTTTTGAGCAATGCCCGCGTGCCCCATGAGAACGTGGTGGGCAGCGTCGGGGGCGGCTGGAGGGTCGCCCGCGGCACGCTTACCCATGAGCGGTCGTTCTCGACGCAACGCAATCTCTCCTTCGATCGATCGGCGACCGGCCGCTGCATCGACGAAGCCAAAGCCGAGGCAGCCGAGTACTTCAAGACCTACGAGTGGTACCCGCAGCGGATGGGTCGTGTGGACCTCGTTGTCGAACGAGCTCGCACCGCCGGTCTGGCAGATCACCCGGTGCTGCGCAATGAGATTGCGAAGCTCGTCAGCTTCCAGCGCGTCTCAGAATGGACTGCCGGTCGTGCCAAGGCAGCACAAGCTCTTGGCCGAGCGCCTGGCTCCGAGGGGTCAATCGGCAAGCTCGCACTCTCGGAGGTCGCACGCATGTCCAACCATGTGCACTCGATGATTGCCGGAGCCAATGCGATGCTGCGCACGAACGATGATCTGATCCACGAAACAGTCGCCGAGGTGTTGGTGTCAACACCCGCACAGTCGATTGCAGGTGGCACCGACGAGATCCAGCGCAACATCATTGGCGAGAACGTTCTCGGCCTGCCGAAAGAGCCGCAGCCCGACAAGGGCCAGCCGTTCGGCACCGTCGGACGATGACCAGTTCCCGCACCGCCACTCCGACCAAATGAGCCAGAGGTACACGTGAGCAACACCGTTTTCGAGAATTCCGCCGTACGCGCAACCGTCGATATCGACAGCGATATCGACGGCGACTATGTTGCTGTTGTCGAGCTGAGGACTCCACCCAACAACTTCTTCTCGCTCGAACTGATCGGCGGGGTGGCCGATGCGCTCGAAGCGCTCGATACTGACGACCGTTGTCGATCGATCCTGCTGTGCGCTGACGGCAAACACTTCTGCGCTGGCGCCGACTTCACGGCCGATGCGAGCGGATATACAACCGAAGAGTTGTACGCCGCAGCGGCGCGGATTGTTGATAACACCAAGCCGGTGGTTGCTGCCATCCAGGGCGCTGCGATCGGCGGAGGCCTTGGCCTCGCATTGACCGCCGACTTTCGTTTCGCCGCGCCCGAAGCCCGATTCAGCGCAAATTTCGCGCGGCTTGGTTTTCACCACGGATTTGGCTTAAGCGTCACGTTGCCGCGCCTGGTCGGGCCGCAAGCGGCCGCCGAGCTGCTCTACACGGGGCGTCGAGTCAAGGGGGGAGAAGCCGCAGCGTTGGGGTTGGCCGACCGGGTCGTACCGTTGAACGAAATCCGCGCGCAGGCTCGTTCGTTTGCCGGCGAGATTGCCAAGTCTGCGCCACTTGCAGTCCGTTCGATACGCGCAACATTGCGCGGCGACCTGGCCGATCAGGTCAGAGCTGCTACAGAGCACGAGGCGACTGAGCAAGAGTGGCTTCGCAAGACGGCAGACTTCGCCGAAGGAACCAGAGCGATGGCCGAGCGAAACGAGCCGATGTTCCGAGGCGGGTGAAGCGGGCTGGCCGATGCGGGCCCGAGACTCAGGTCAGTTCGCCGGCGAACTGAGCGCCGTGCAGCCGTGAATACGCTCCACCCGACTTAAGGAGGTCGCTGTGGCTGCCCTGCTCGACGATGTTGCCGTCTTCCATCACGAGGATCACGTCGGCACCACGGATGGTCGATAGACGGTGCGCGATCACGAAACTCGTTCGTTGCGCGCGTAGCGCATTCATCGCTTCCTGGATGAGCACTTCGGTACGTGTGTCGACGGAGCTGGTGGCCTCGTCGAGGATGAGGATCGAGGGGTTGGCGAGGAACGCTCGGGCGATCGTGATCAGCTGCTTCTCACCGACGCTGATGTTGTCACCCTCGTCGTTGATCACCGTGTCGTAGCCGTCTGGCAGCGCCCGAACGAACCGGTCAACGTAGGTGATGCGTGCGGCTTCGAGGATCTGTTCCTGCGTTGCGTCGGGATTGCCGTAGGCAAGGTTCTCGCGGATCGTGCCGCCGAACAACCAGGTGTCCTGGAGAACCATCCCGACTTTTGACCGCAGCTCGCGTCGGGGGTACGACGCGATATCGCGACCGTCGAGGCTGATCGTGCCGGAATCGAGTTCGTAGAACCGCATGATCAGGTTGACCAGCGTGGTTTTCCCGGCTCCGGTGGGCCCGACGACGGCGATGGTCTGACCAGGTTCGACGGTGAGGTTGAGATCGCAGATCAGCGACGTGCCCGCCAGATAGGAGAAGTCGACTGAGTCGAACACCATGCGCCCCGCGACTGCAGGCTCGCCGACGGTTGCTGGCTGTTCGGCGGTCTGCTCGTCGGCATCGAGGAGCTCGAGGACTCGTTCGAGCGAGGCGATGCCCGATTGGAACGTGGTGGCCATCGATGCCATGCGCGTCAGCGGTTCGGAGAACTGGCGGGCGTACTGGATCATCGCCTGCATGTCGCCGATACTGATCGCTCCAGCCGAGATGCGCAGGCCGCCGACCACCGCGATGACCACGTACTGAATGTTGCCCATGAACGTCATCGCCGGCTGAATGAGGCTCGACATGAACTGGGCTGCGTAGCTGGCCTCGTACAGCCTGTCATTGTCCTCGCGGAAACGTGCGTCTGCTTCGCGATGGCGGCCAAAGCTCTTGACGATGGCATGCCCGGTGAAGACCTCTTCGGCCTGGGCATTCACGGCGCCGGTGTGCTTCCACTGCTCGATAAAGCGAGGCCCGGCCCGGCCGCCGATCTGCTTGATCAACACCAGCGAGAGCGGCACGGTGACGAGTGCAATCGCCGCGAGAAGCGGCGAGATGATGAACATCATCACCGTGACGCCGATGAGCGTGAGCAGTGACGTGATGATCGAGCTGACCGTCTGCTGCAAGCTCTGTGCCAGGTTGTCGATGTCGTTGGTGACCCGGCTCAGCAGGTCGCCGCGGGCCTGGCGGTCGATGTAGCTGAGGGGAAGTTTGTTGATCTTGGTCTCGACCGATTCGCGCAGCCGGTACATCGATCGCTGTACAACGCCGGCGAGCATGAATGACTGCCCGTAGGACAGCGCCCAAGAGATTGCGTAGAGCCCGGCAATGAACCACAGCTTGGAGTGGAGTGCTCCGAAGTCGATCTCGTTGCCGGTCTCGGCGAGTCGCTCGCGGACACCTTCAACAATGATGTCGGTCGCCTGGCCGAGCAGGCGTGGGCCGACGACGATCAGCCCGACACTGCCGATCGTGAGGAACAAGATCAGCCAGAGCCGAGGCCGTTCGGTCCCCAGGATCTCACCGAGCCGCTTCAGAGTGGGGCCGAAGTTCGAGCTCTTCTCGGCGGGCATTCCCGGCGCGCCGCCGGGCCCGAAGCTGTTTCGGCGTGCCTCGGTACCGGTTGTGGTGATTGCTTCGCGGTCTTCGTCGGACAGGGCGTCGTTTGGTGCATTGTTCGGCGCGTCGTTCGAGGGAGTGGTGTCGTCACTCATGCGATCTCCTCCCGGTCGAACTGCGAATCGACGATCTCCGCGTACGTGGGACATATCTCAAGCAGCTGCACGTGTCTGCCGCGGCCGACGACCCTGCCGGCTTCAAGGACGATGATCTGATCGGCATCGGCGATAGTCGAGACTCGTTGGGCAACGATCAGTAACCCCGCCTCGGCAACGAGTGGTTTCAACGCAAGCCGGAGCCGAGCATCGGTGGCGAGGTCGAGCGCAGAGAACGAGTCATCGAATACGTAGACGTCGGGCCGGGCAACGAGCGCTCGTGCAATGGAGAGGCGCTGACGCTGGCCTCCAGACACGTTGGTGCCGCCCTGGGTGATCCTGCTGTCGAGCCCGTCGGGCATCGATTGCACGAAGCCCGAGGCCTGTGCGACTTCGAGAGCTGCCCACAGTTCGTCATCGGTGGCCTCGGGTCGACCGAATCGGAGATTCGATGCGACTGTGCCACTGAACAGGAAGGCCTTCTGCGGGATATAGCCGATCGATCCAGCGAGCAGGTCGGAGTCGAGTAAACGGACGTCGACGCCGTTGATCGCCACCGTGCCGGATGTGGCATCGGACAGCCGCGGGACCAGTTCAACGAGCGTGGATTTTCCGGATCCGGTACTTCCAATGATGGCGGTGGTGCGCCCCGGAGTGATCTTGAACGAGAGATCGCACAACACCGGTGACTCGGCGCCTGGGTAGGTGAACGAGACGTCGGTGAACTCGACGGTACCGCGTTCAGGCATTTCGGTGATCGGTGATTCTGGCGGCACCACGGATGAATTGGTGTCGAGGACCTCGACGATGCGTTCGGCTGCGACGGCGGCACGAGGAAGCATCGACACCATGAACGTGAGCATCACCACGGCGACGAGGACCTGAACGAGGTAGCTGAGATACGCGACCACCGAGCCGAGCTCCATGTCGCCGGCATTGATGCGGTCAGCGCCCAACCAGAGCACGGCCACGCTCGACACACTGATGAAGAACGTGACGGTCGGGAACATCAGCGACATCAAGCGGCCAGCGCGCAACGAGGTGGCGGTCAGCTCGTTGTTGGCCTGAGCAAAACGCTGCACCTCTTCGGGCTCGCGAACGAAGGCTCGCACGACGCGGATGCCGGTGATCTGCTCGCGGAGCACAGCATTGATCCGGTCGATTCGTAATTGCATCTGCTGGAACGTTGGCACCATCTGCGAAATGATCACGGCCAATACGCCGATCAGAATCGGGATTGCTACCAGCATGATTACTGAGAGGCCAACGTCTTCGCGGATCGCGAATACGATGCCGAAGACCATTGTGATCGGGGCGGCGATCATCATGGTGCATGTCAGGACAACAAGCATTTGGACCTGCTGTACATCGTTCGTGACGCGAGTGATCAGTGATGGCGCACCAAACTTGCCAACCTCGCGTGCCGAGTAGCTGGTGACCTGATGGAAAATGTCGCGGCGGAGGTCGCGACCGAAGCTCATTGCGGCCTGTGCGCCAAAGCGCACTGCACCGACCGCAAAGACGATCTGGATGAAGCTGAACACCAGCATGACGCCGCCGGTTCGCCAGATGTAACCGTCGTCTCCGCGCAAGACACCCTTGTCAATGATGTCGGCATTGAGTGACGGCAGCGTCAGCGCAGCCGTGGTCTGGATGGCCTGCAGCACCACGACGATTGTGAGCAGTCGTCGGTACGGCCCCAGATGGGTTCGCAAAAGTCGTCGCAGACTCACAGCTGCGCGCCCTGATTGACGTCGGGAATCGCGACCGCCGGAGACATATCCATAGACGTAGGTAAGCACCTTCGGTCGAGAGTTCCCGAGGTGCTCTGTCAGAAATGTTGAGTTGATCACGCTGTTTCGGAGCTGGCTATGATTTCCCCGTCGGCCTATTCGGGCCGCGCGATGAAAATCGTTGTGGGGTACAGCAATGACCGAAGGTCGCAAAATCTGGGTACCGCCTCCCGACCGTTCGTTTGCCGGCCCGCAGTGAGTGCGTCGATTCGCCTCGTCAGCTACAACATCCAGTACTCGCGCGGGAAAGATGGCGAGTACGACCTCGAGCGCATTGCCGACACGGTGCGTGGCGCCGACATCATTGGGCTGCAAGAGGTCACGCGGTACCTCCGACCGAACACCGAGCAAGACCAGCCGGCCGAACTTGCGGCGCTGCTCGACGACTATTACTGGGTGTACGGGCCGCCTGCTGATGTCGATGCGTCGATCCGCAACAGCGACGGAACCATCATCAATCGTCGGGCTCAGTTCGGCAACATGTTGCTCAGCCGGTGGCCGATTACGTCGATGCGTATCGAACTGTTCCCGCGGCTGCGCACTTTCGACACCGTTGCACTGCAGCGTGGCGCGCTCGAAGCTGTGATCGAACACCCGGACGGGCCAATCCGCGTCTACGTCGTGCATCTCGATCACCTACTGGAACGCCACCGTGTAGCCGAGATCGAACACCTGCTGGCGTTCGCTTCGGACGCGGCTCGGCACGGCGCTGCCGCAACAGGGCGATCACGATTGCTCGGAATGTCAAGTGAGGTACCCAACGACTACGTCGTGATGGGTGACTGCAACATGCTCCCCGAGTCGCCGGCGTACTTCGCGATGACCGGCGAGCCCGACTACTACTACGGGCCAATCATGACGTCTGACCGGATGGTCGACACCTGGCGGCTGACTGGGCGCGACATCACCAACGGGGTCACCTGGTGGGACGAGCAGACCGAGTTCACCGAGGGGACCCGGCTCGATTACGTGTTCGTCACCCCTGGCCTGGCGGAGCGGGTCGTCGCTGCTGGCATCGACGAGGAGGCCCCGGGCTCAGATCATCAACCGGTGTGGATCGATCTTGCTGTCGGCGGCGATGGCGAAAGGCCAGCTCAGCGCCAACCGCTGGACGATCCGAATCGGCCTGGCTGACCCCATGGAGGCTTCAACAGCGGTCCACGACGTCATCGTTCCTACGACTGGTTGGGCGAATGCCGAAGTTGACGGACTCGATCGGCCCGCAGCAGCGTCAAATGATGTCACGCTCACCGGCTTCATCTTCGTGCGTGATCTCGATGTTCACGAGCATCCGTTGGGGACAACCACCGTCAAGGTGAAGTCCAACCGCTTGCTGTTGGAGCCGCAAATCAATGGTGTCAAAGCAACGCTCCTCGGCGACGCGCGGGCGTGAGGGCTCGCCAACTTTCGAACGAACTACATTGACTGACAACTAGGACTTGCAAAAAGTGTTAGGCATGCCTAACATTCCCGTATGACATCACTTGAACGTCTCCGCCTTGCAACAGCTCTCTGTCATGCAGTCGATGGCGCCGAGCTGATATTGACGGCGGATGGTGGTGAGCGGATCATCGTCAGTCGCCATCCTGCTGGCGACATTGATCCGTGCTCGCTGCGCAGCGTTGTTGTAGCAAGTGCTTGCCCGCAACATCCAGATTTTTCCCATCGAATCAACGAAATTGCGATCGGCGGAGTGCTGATTGATTGCGGTGGGGGCGTGTACTCGAGGGTTGTTCGTGGCGCTGAACAGCGGTGGATTGCCAGTTTTCTTCACGTTGATCGGGTGGCGGCAATGCTGGAAGAAGTCGCTCCCGGTGACGCTCTGGATGCGAGCCTGAAGCCCGACGGCGACCTGGGCGTGACGCTGCTTGCGATCACGTCGATTGGTGAAGACTCTCAGTACGTACTTGACGCTGCTGCACAGAGCGCTGCGGCAGCTTGCTTCGTCGAAGAGCTCTGTGACTCGATGGCGGGGGTCGGCCCTACCAGGGGCTGACGTTTCAGGTAACCCCGAGTACGACGCAGCATTCGCTCTGGGTTCCCGTCAAACTAGGTAATGGGTACTGTGACCGAACGTCGTCCACATGTCGTGATCGTCGGGTGCGGGTTCGGTGGTCTTGCCGCGACCCGAGCGCTGGCCGACACCGACGTCGATATTACGCTGATCGATCGGGAGAATCATCACACGTTCCAGCCGCTGCTGTACCAGGTGGCAAGTGCCGGCTTGAACCCGTCGGATATCGCACAGCCGATCCGTCACATCGTGCGCAAACAGAACAACGTTCGAGTGTTGCTCGCCGAGGTCACCGGGATCGACCTCGATGCACGAGCGGTCCTGACCGCCGACGCTGCGTTTACCTACGATCATCTTGTCCTTGCGGCTGGGGCCACTCACTCCTACTTCGGCAACGACAGTTGGGCCGAGTTCGCTCCGGGGCTCAAGTCCATCGACGATGCGCTTGAAATCCGTCGGCGGATCCTGCTTGCATTCGAACGAGCTGAAAATACTGATGATGTTGCCGAACGGGAACGTTTGATGACGTTCGTGATCGTCGGAGCCGGCCCCACCGGGGTCGAACTTGCCGGTGCTGTCAAAGAAATTGCGACCAAGGCACTCAGTGCCGATTTCCGTTCAATCGACACGACCAAAAGTCGAGTCGTGCTCGTCGAGGCGGGGCCCCGTGTGCTCGGTGCGTTCACCGAGAAGCTGTCGGCGTCGGCCAAGCGCCAACTTGTCAAGCTCGGTGTCGACGTGCAGCTGTCGACGCCGGTCACTGCAATCGATGAGCACGGGGTAGCCACCGAGGCTGGCATGATCCCCGCAGCCACCATCTTGTGGGGTGCTGGAGTGGCTGCATCGCCGCTCGGCCGAGCGGTCACGGGCGATGTTGATCGGGCGGGCCGTGTGCCAGTGAGCGCCGACCTCAGTATCGAGGGGCACCCCGAGGTGTTCGTTATTGGTGACCTCGCAGCTGCCCAGTCGGACGGCAAGGTGGTACCCGGCGTGGCACCTGCTGCAACACAGGGTGGCCAGCACGTCGCGTCTTGTATCGACGCCGACCTGGCGGGCACTCGCCGGTCAATGTTTCGATACAAGGACAAGGGCTCAATGGCGACGATCGGTCGTTCAAAAGCGGTTGCCTACCTCGGCCCGAAGCTCCAATTCGGCGGCTACTTCGCCTGGCTGGTGTGGTGGGTTGTGCACATCATGACGCTCATCGATTTCCGCTCGAAGGCAAGTGCGATGGCGAACTGGGGTTGGCAATACCTGACAGGCCAACGAGTGGCCCGGCTGATCACTGGGAGATCTTCCGGCCACACCAATGTGTGACCACAGCACGGTGTGACCAGAGTGAGAACTCTTACAGATTGCCGAACCAATCGCTGACCGACGACGTATCGATACGACATGAGCAACAAAACGAATTCGAACACCCCCGACTCCGGGGCCCCAATCACTACCTGGATCAAGCGTGGCCTCCTCGGTGCAGTCGTTCTGGTCGCAGGGTCTACCGCGTCGACGAGGTTCTCGGTGGGGTCAACGTCACCGCAGTTGGCCGCAGCAACGAGATTACCGGCTCCCTGACGATCGAAGGCACCACGGCCTCGGTTGTTGCCACTGTTGAGGTGGAAAATATTGTCAGCAACGACAGTATTCGCGACGGCCAGTTCCGCGGCCGCATCATGGACGTGTCGAACTTCCCGACAGCCAACTTCGGCACCACTGAACCGATTGATTTCGGCACCCTCCCGGCCGACGGCGAGCAAGTCACGGCCACTGCGAACGGTGAGCTGACCTTGAAGGGCGTCACGCAGGTGGTCACGGTTGAAATCACGGCGCAGGCCTCAGGCACCGGTATCGGTGTACTCGGAAACATTCCGATCACGTTCACCGACTACGGCATCGATAACCCGTCGAAACCAGGTGTGAGCCTTGAAGACGAAGGCGTCGTTGAGTTCGTTCTCGTCGTCGAGCGGGCCTGAGCACAGGTCACGCTCCCGGCGACTACCAGTCGGTCGAGGCGTAGTCCTTCAGAAACTGGCCCCACACGTGTATGCCGGTGTTGAGCCCGTCGATGATCGGGTCGACGATCCGAGCCGCCCCATCGACGATGTCGAGCGGTGGGTGGAACCGGTGCTCGGCGGTTTTGGCTTCGGCAATTGCCACGGGGTCTTCGTCGCTGACCCAGCCGGTGTCGACGCTGTTCATGTTGATGCCCGACGCGTGATAGTCGGTCGCCGACGTGCGTGTCATCATGTTGAGCGCCGCCTTCGCCATGTTCGTGTGCGGGTGCTTCGTGGTTTTGCGCAGCCGGTAAAATTGGCCCTCGACCGCTGACACGTTGACGACGTGCTTGTGGTTGCCCGGCGTGGCTTCCATCAGGGGCTTGAGCCGGGCATTCAAGACGAACGGCGCAACGGCGTTGACGAGTTGGGTCTCCAACAGTTCGACCGACGAGACCTCGTGCAACTGCAATCGCCACGAATTGCGTCCGCGCAGGTCGACCTGCTGGAGATCCTGATCGAGCTGGCCCGCCGGAAAGAGCGTGTCGGCCGACGGTTGATCTTCTGGGAGCAGCACTGTTTGGGAGAGTTCGGCAGACCGTGTCAGACCTGGAGCCTCAGCCGATGCGGGTGTCATGAGGGCAGCGGTGTCGCTCGAATGAGTCCCCGCGTCGATCGAACCAGGTCCACGGAGCTGCTCGTAGGAACCAACGAGCTGCAGTACGTCGCCCGGCAACGTCTCGAGCGCAGCCGTCTCAACATTCATCATGTGTTCGTAGAACCCGGCTGGGCGGCGCACGGTCTGACAGGCGTTGTTGATGATGGCATCGAGCCGCTTGCGCGTTGCAGATACATGGGCGCAGAATGCCTCGACACTTGGCGTGTGGCGCAAGTCAAGGCCGAAGACCTCGAGCCGGTCGCCCCACTCGGCGAAGTCCGGTTCGGCTGCGTAACGCGCTGCAGCGTCGCGCGGGAAGCGTGTGGCGACGATCAGTTCAGCGCCGCATCGGAGCAGCTTGATGCCGGCCTGATATCCGATTTTGACGCGTCCGCCTGTGAGGAGGACGACCATGCCGGCCATGTCGGCGAGCTCGCCGCGCTTGTCAAAGTTCAGGGCCGCGCAGGCCGGGCAGAGCTGGTCGTAGAAGTTGTGGATCTCGCGATATCGGACCTTGCAGATATAGCAGTGCTGCGGTTCGAGTGTCTCGCGGAACGGAGCACGGTCGGGTCTGTCCTCGACGTCGCGTTGCTCGAAGTCGTTGGGTGGGAAGGCATCAGGGGTAGTGAACACCGGACGACTACGCAGCGTCCGGATGCCGGTCTCGTCGAGGGTTTGCTCGTCAGCTCGAACTCGCCCCTGTCGACGCTGTTGCTGAAGCAGCTTCGTGCGTCGCCTGCGAATCTCGGGGTCAGGGTAGAACACGTCGCCGGCCGCATTGAAGAAGTCGGCCTTTTCCTTCGCATCGAGATGCTCGAGAAGCTCCGGTGCAGCGATAACTGAGCGGAGCACGTCCATTGCTTCGAGCAACTGCTCGCGCATGCTCTCGTCTGGTTGTGCTTGGTCCACGGTCGAAACCTACCTGCGCGCGTTGCGAGCCAGGGCCGCGAACGTGATGCCGGCGGCATGGCCGACGTTCAGCGAGCTCGCACTCGGATCAATCGGAATCGTGACTCGACGTGTGGTCGCAGCGAGGGTCTTCGGGGCGACGCCTGAGTTCTCGGCTCCGAGCACAATTGCCAACCGCGCGGGGGCCGCAAGGCCCCACACGCTGTCGGCCGTGTCAGAGCGTGACATTGCCCACGAGTCGAAACCGTGACCGTGGAGCTTGTCAAGAACGCCCAGCCACTCGGTTGCGCCCGGCTGAGCGACTCGCAGTTGCAGGATCTCGCCCATGCTGACTCGGACCGTCCGCCGGTGATAAGGGTCGGTGCAGGTCGGGCCGAGCACCATGCCGTCGACGCCGAACGCCCGCGCCACACGCGCAATCGCGCCGACGCTCTCGTCGTCGTCCAAACCGTCGAGGACGACGAGCCGGTTGCTCGTCGCTGCCAGTTCATCGACGGTGGCCAGCGGTCGACGGTCGGCCGAGACAAGAACGCCACGGGGGAGGTCGAAGCCGACGATCTCATGCATCACATCGCGTTCTGCAACGAAGACTGGGATGCCCTGGAGTTCCTGGCGCTCCAGGAAGGGCTTGAAGCGCTTCACCCTTGATGGCGAAAGAAGGGCCGAGCGGAAGTGGTGCTGCGAATCGCAGAGGCGCTCGATCGACATCCAGCCCTCCGAGATGAAGAACTCGTTGCCTTCGATCTGCCGTCGGACCGAGCGATCGCCCAGCTGTCGGTAGTCCGAGACCAGCGGATCGTCGGCACTCATCACCGTGATCGCGCCGTTCATCGACACGACGGTAGGCGAGCGAGCGGCCCGCGCGATGTTGGGCTGCACTTTCGGTCCATCTCGTGGATTTTCTTTCAATACAGATGGTTGCTTGATTCCATGGAGCGTTCACGCGCCGAAGCCCGTGTTCTCGCTGTGTTCTCGCTGTGTTCTCGCTGTGGTCATTGCGGCCTCCGCGGTCGCCTGCGGAGTATCGGACAATTGGATGGCGGTGTACATCGACGCCGACTGCCACGCACATGATCGTCGACGTCAACGGCTTCTTCCCGCGATCAAGGCCTGGAGGGGTCAGTTGTCGGCTTCGTCGAAATGTCGCCAGGTAGCGACCGGTATCTGAACCACATCATCTCGCCGCAGCCGGCGCCGACGATCAACAGCGTGCCGCGCCACGTTCGGAGCTGCCGGCATCGAACCGATCCTTGACCTCCGGACGCTTTGCCGCGTCGAACGCACGGCCCATCTGGAGGTGTGGGGCCCGCTCATCTGATTGTCGTCCGGCTGGACCGAGGAGATGAATCGAGCGTGACTCTGGAATGATGCCTCGATGAGCACACCGCTGCCCCTCGACGACGTCCGAGTGATCGAGATCGACAGTTGGATGGCTGCACCGAGTGCGGCAGCAATCCTGTCCGACCTTGGTGCCGACGTAATCAAAATCGAGCCGCTGTCCGGTGACCCGATGCGCAACACCACGCGGCCCGCCAAGGTCGATGGTGCCTTCAAGGGGTACGACTTCCAGTTCGACGTCGACAATCGCGGCAAGCGTTCGATTGCCGTCGACCTTGCGTCGGATGAGGGTCGCGACATCGTCCACCGTCTCTGCGAAGGCGCCGACGTGTTCCTGTGCAACCTGCTCCAACATCGACAGGAAAAGTTTGGCCTCTCGCCCGCACAACTGTGGGAGACGAACTCGAAGCTCGTCCACGCAACGCTGACCGGCTACGGCACCGACGGACCCGAGGCGTGGCGCCCGGGTTACGATGTCACCGCATTCTTTGGACGGTCGGGTCTGTACGACTCGATGCGCGATGGCAACGACGGCCAAGTCGCTATGGCCCGTCCTGCTCAAGGCGACCACACGACCGGCCTTGCGCTGCTCAGCGGCATCCTCGCGGCACTTCGGCTCGCGGAACGGACGGGCACGGGTCAGGCCATCGAGACGTCGCTCTTCGAAACAGCGGTGTGGACGCTGGCCACCGATTACGGAGTCACCGCTGTGGACCAGGCGCCGGTCCGACGTCGTTCACGCCAGCAACAGATCGTTGCCACGGCCAACCGTTACCCGTGCGGCGACGGCAACTGGGTCGTGTTCAACATGCCGGAAGAGGCGGCGTGGCCACGCTTCTGTCAGGCGCTCGGGCTCGAACAGCTCCTCGATGACAATCGCCTGCAAAACATCAAGGGTCGATTTGACAATATGGCAGAGGTCGTCGACCTCGTCGATGAGGCGCTGAGCGCTCGCCCGCGTGACGAGTGGGGGCCGATCTTCGACGAGCAGCGCCTGATCTGGGGCCCCGTGCTCGGGCTCCACGAGGTCGTGGCTGATCCGCAGGCCGAGGCGATCGACTTGTTCCCAACAGTCGAACACGCTGAACACGGTGAGTACCGCACAGTGCGGGCGCCGATTCGAATCCAAGGTGTTGACACATCACCGCGCCGGTCGTCGCCCACGCCGGGCCAACACACCCGATTGGTGCTGACCGACGCGGGCTTCGACGACGCCGCGATTGACCAGCTGATCGCCGACGGCAAGGTGGCGCAACCGGAGGCCTGACGGCGGTGAGACCCCATTTGGAATCGTTCTCATACCCGACCGCTCGCCACGATTGCCCGCTTCGCTGTTGTTCTCCGAGAGCGATCGAGCAGGCTGCAGGCGCGAGACTATTTCGATGATCGAACACTTCGTCGACCTCGAGACGACTGACGGCATGATGAACACGTTCGTTGTGCATCCCGAGGAACATGGCCCGCACCCGCTCGTCCTCTTTTTGATGGACGCACCCGGCATGCGCGAAGAGATTCGCGACATGTCTCGTCGGCTCGCCACAGCCGGCTACTACGTCATGGCGCCGCACCTGTATTACCGCGACGTCGAGCACTACAACGTGTTCGAAACTGGTGACCGAGAGCGCATGTTTGAGTTGATGGACGCGCTGTCGAACGACCGCGTGACCGCCGACGCACGCGCACTGATTACCCACGCCGAGGGCGACGATGCTGCCTCGACCAGCAAGGTCGGTGCGGTGGGCTACTGCATGAGTGGACCGTTCGCCGTCTACCTGCTTGGTCGAATGCCGGGCCAGGTTGTCGCAGGGGCGTCGTTGCACGGAGTCGCGCTCGTCACTGACGCCGCCGATTCCCCGCACCTGCAGTTGGCTTTGGCCGCTGGCGAGGTCTACGTCGGCGCAGCCGAGACTGACAGCTATGCCCCGCCGGAGATGATCGACGCATTCGAGGCGGCTCGCATCGAGTCCGGATGTGCTGGCCGAACTGAGTGGTACCCGGGGACCGAGCATGGTTTTACGTTCCGCGAACGCGGAGCGCTCTACGACAAGGATGCGTCCGAGCGCCATTGGGAACGACTCCACGACCTGTTCTCTCGCACGCTCCGCTGATGTCTGATGCCAGTGACACAGCGCTCAACGAGCCGCTGACGTTGCACGTGCATCTGCATCCCTCTGCTTCGACCGCTGCCGAGCACCCGTTTGCCGAACTTGACTTTGAGTGTCGTCCACTCGCTGAGATGCGTGTGCGCGCCAACGAGTTTGCTGCCGAACAGCGCACCAACTACCTCGAGATTGCACCGTGGATCTTCGTGCTGTTTCCGATCGGCTTCCCGCTCGACGGGGCCCAGGTTCCTGACCTTCATCGCAAGTCGCTTGACGAGGTACGCATCATCGTCGGCGAATTGCCGACTACGGACGTGGCGACGGACGCTGGAACGGAACGCTGATGAACTCGAAAATCACACTGGCGACCGTCACGTTGGTCGCCGTGCTGATCGGTGCGAACTTCACTGCACTCAAATTCGCACTCGACCACACAACCCCGTTAATGCTGGCTGGTCTCCGGACCGTCGTCGGAGGCACGTTCCTGCTGTCTTTCGCTGTGCTTCGCGGCGAGAAAATTCCGACGCGTCGCGAGGACTTGCAACGGATCTTCGTTGTCAGTTTCAGCATCACCACAGTGTCGAGTGGACTACTCGTCGTCGGTGTCAGCCGTGTTCCTGCTGGTCTGGCCTCGCTGATTTCAAGCACGATGCCACTGTTCACCGCAGTTCTTGTCCTCCTGCTCCTCGGCAGTCGGCCAACGCGGCTCGGGATCATCGGCCTCCTGATTGGCTTCGCCGGAACAGCTGTGCTCGCATCGCCGTCGCTGGGTGGCGAGTCGGCGGCCTTCGGTGTTTTGGCGCTCGTGCTAGCGGCGCTCGCCTGGTCGTTCGGCACGGTGTTCATGAAATGGAGGGACTTCTCCCATATTTCGCCGGTGATGATCGTTGCAGTGCAGTTGCCGATGTCGGCAGCAGTGCTCATTCCCTTCGCGCTGGTTGTCGAAGGGACTGGCGGCACCGACTGGTCGCTCGGGCTGTTCGTGCCGCTGTTCTATGCAGCGGTCCCGGCCAACGCGGTGACGTTCGCGCTGATGGCAACGGTGGTCCGTCGGGCCACACCAACCCAGGCAGCCTCAACGGCATACATGATCCCGCTGTCCGGTGTGTTCTTCGGCTGGCTGATCAGAGATGAGCGCCTCGGGCTGATCGAAGCGGTCGGCGGTGCGCTCGTAGTGCTCGGCGTCTACTTCGTAGTCACGGCGTCAGCGCGAGCGGCAGCGCTTCCGAGGTGAGCTCAAGACGGGACAGGCGGCCGTCGCCGATCCGCCAGGGGCCGCAGTAACCGATCGTGCGGCTTACTGGTGTTACTTTTGGTACGCATTGCCTGGCCGCCAGCCTCTCGATTGCGCGACGAACATGTTGGGCACCGGCGGTCTCTGCGACTTCGTCGCTGGGGTCAGCGCCGTTGTCTTGGCGTTGTTGACTGAGTGATTCAATGCGGGTGCGCTGTGATTGCTCTTTGCGGACTCGATCGACTGCTCGGCGGCGGGCGATCGTGACTGCCCACAACGTGACGCTTGCACGATCAGGGTCAAACTTGTGGACTGCACTCCACATCTCGACCAATACTTCCTGGGTGACCTCTTCAGACATTGCGTGGTCGCGCAGTACTCGTTTGACGGTGCCGAAGATTACGGGTGCGAGCTGGTCATAGACCGCTGAGAAGGCCTCCTCATCCCCGTCACCCACGCGCTCGATCAGCGAGGCGAGGCCGGGAGTCTGCGTCTTCTTGGTTCGGCGGGAATCACTTGAGGAAACTGAGGCGCTGCCGGTGACGATGAGAGGCGTAGTAGTGATGTCGGTCGTCGTGTTGCTCCTGGGTACGTCGCGGTGATGCAGTTCTCGGTTGTCCGTGGGAAGCGCGAGAATGCACGAAATCGATTCAGCGCTGTCTGCGCAGTGCTCGAACTGCCTGTAGCTCATGAAGCTATTTTCGATACAGCGTCTCAAGTGCGGGTCATCCCAACATCAAGATTGGATCTGAGTTGGGACGGGTGCTCACACGGCCCGGTTACTTCGCCGTTCATTGGCGGTTTTTCTAATCAGGTTCAGCTCGCTGCGGCGACGTCCAGGGTGCGGAGGTGCTCGTCGAGCCCAAGAATCAGGACGTCGGCTTGGAATTCGCCGCCGGTGACTCCCGGAGTTTGATCATGGGCGTACCGTCCATTGGCCCAATTCCTTTCAGTTGGGTGGCCGAACTGTTGTTGACAAGTTGTCCGGTGTGTTGGACTCTTTGGAAGCAACCCGCTGAGGCACCCTGAGTCGAGAGGGTCGGCCTACCAAGCTGCGGGACCCGCATGGTTTGCTGCGGGACCCGCATGGTTTGCTGCGGGACCCGCATGGTTTGCTGCGGGGCCCGCATGGTTTGCTGCGGGGCCCGCATCCTGGGCAACGCCGTGGATGGCGTTCATGACCAACTGCTTCGCCGCGGCCGGCGGAGCTCTTTCGGCAATGCTCTGCAATCGCGCTGCGACAGCGAGGGGAGCCGTGTGTCGGGCTCTCGATACATGCCAGCGTCATCACCTCACGTTGGTTCTTTGGCAAAGCGGCGAGTGCACACCGTACCCGGTCGATCGCCCGGCGTCGGGCAATCGTGACGCTGAACGTTGTGGCCGTCGCCCGGCTTCTGTGCTCATGAGCTGCGGCTTTCTACAGCTCGAGGAAGACTTCCTGCAGGGGCTCCTCTGACATTGCAGGATCGCGGAGTACTCGGCGAACCGCGGCGAAAACCTTGGGTGAGAGTGCGTCGTGCAGAGCGCTAAAGGCGGACTGGCCACCAGCGCCGACGTGTTCGAGCGACACGCTTGCATTGATTGGGATGTCCACCAAAGTTCATGATGCCTCGGGTGCGGGGCGATAACGACTGCGTTGATCACGTTCGCTCCGTGGATGCCAGTGAGGAGTACCGGAGGAATTCCGTGAAGGTCATTGCTTCGATGGACTCAATAGCGAACGGTTCGCTCGGATCGGTCCAGCCAGGGATGTCGAGCCGGACCGGACCGCCTTCGGCGCGGCGAAGTGCGGAACGGGATGTGCCCAGTGTCAGTTTGGCACCCTCGCGACCTCGAGGGCGTCACAGACCGGGACGGCGAACGAACGGCGGTGGTCAGCCACAACCAGAACCGCCGCGCTGACGTCCAGGCGGACAGCAGCGAGCAGATCGCGGAACGACAGACCAACGGTGCCATCGGATCGAAGTGTGGCGAGGTCCACGAGTCCGGAGTAGCGCAGCGTGTCGGGGGCATCGACACAGCCCAACACGGTCAGGGAGTACTCAACATCCATGAATCGAGCGGTAGCAGAATACAACGACTCGGAGGACGGCCAGTCGGCGGATTGTTCGGACATCCCTGCCGCCCGTGGGTCGCCGGAGCGCACAACGGTGGTCTGAACTCCAGTGCGCTGTGTCGACCTCATGCATGGAGTTCGTCCACCGATGCCAATTGGATCACAACATCTTCGGGAGTTCGACGACGCGACAGCCGAAATCGGCCAATGCCAATGCCAATGCCAATGCCAATGCAATTGTTCAGCGCGGCTCACCCGCCGAGTCAGAGGGCGAGGCTCGCTCGATATAGACCACGATTGGGCGGTGCCCGGAAGCGCCATTTTGTAATGGTTCGGTTCGATTGTCGGCTTGGATCATCCGATCGCAGTCATTGCACGACAGCTGATCGAGGTTCGCGTCCGATCCGTGCCGAACGGCTCGAAACGGACCGCTTATTGGCTCGGTGTGCCATTGCTCTATGCCTCGAACATGAAAACTTCGGCTCTGCTGATGCCACGGGGCGCCCAGTACGACTCGAAGGCTTCATACGTTGTGATCTCGGTCCCCGTCAGCGACTTCGTTACCAATCAGCTCCCTGCCAAGCGTGTTCGATACGCACGTCAGTGTGATGTTGTGTTCTTGAATCCGACGGCTGACGAGTTCTTGGAAGCTGAGCGTGAGTTCGCTGTCAGTCATGGCGCTGACATCGAGTGAATGCGTGTTCCCCGACCTGCACAGATCAAATGCGATGACTGGGTGAGATGAGGGTTAGATGACTGGAACCTCGACGTGGCGTCCGAATTCGGCCTCCATCGTGCCCATGACTTCGCCGAG
>Ga0115001_10001348_pt1 | contig 18946 bp, 8 predicted proteins | sample ArcticOcean_MG_C_12_FD_89869 | JGI IMG/M metagenome (GOLD analysis project Ga0115001, IMG submission 89869) | Marine microbial communities from western Arctic Ocean - ArcticOcean_MG_CB8_130 | ecosystem: Environmental > Aquatic > Marine > Oceanic | place: Arctic Ocean: Canada Basin | collected... | reverse complement strand
TGCTGCAAGAAGGCGATGAAGAAATTTTCGAGTTTCCAAGCGTGCGAGAGAGTAGTCGAAGATGAAGATGAAGAGAAGAAGAACGAAGATAGGGCTAAGAAAGAGAACGTGGAGAAGAAGATGAAGAGGCGTGCGAGTATTTCTCCAACTGATGACTCAGATGAAGAAGAGATTGAAAGAAGGAGATCGAGAAGAAAGGAGAAGAAAAGAAGGAAAGAAAAGAGGACGCGTGATAATAATAACAATGATAATAAAACGTTATTATCAGATGCAGAGAAAATAGCTATGATGGAAGAAAAGTACGGCGAACGTGCGAAAGATGAACGAGCGTATGACGATCGTGATCAGTATTTGTATAAAGAAAATGAACGTACATCGACGAAGACGTCGTCGCAGTCGTTGTTCTTCGAGGACCGAAAAGCGGACGCTGGTAATTTAGCGTTCGGGAAGCCGGCGAAGAAACCTTCAAAGTTTACGAGAGATGATTTAGATAGCTCGATTATTGAACGTAATGAAGACTTTTCACTATTATTAGGACAACAAAAACGACAACGTGATCATAGTAAAGAAGAAGAAGAAGAAGAAGAAAACGATTCGTACTTCATACCGTTACTTCGCGGAGGCGGTGCTGATGATAATGATAATGAGGATTATGATATTAATAATAATATCAATAGTAAAAGAAAATTGATGAACAAGTTAATCACAATGTGTACGAAAGAAACAATCGAGGACGTCTATAAACTAAACGACAAATCGCTTCTAGAATCCATGGAAAAAGCAATGAATGAAAGTACGAACGAGAACGAAAAACTTCGCGAATTAACAAAAATACACAACGCGTTGACGAGAAGAGAGCCTAGAAACGTGAAAAGATGGATTCAATTCATTAAACATCAGGACAATTTTCTAAAAATGAGCAAGAAAAGATCGGAGCGAGAAATCATTAAAGAAAAAACAATTGCAATTTGCGAACGTGCTTTAGAATGGAACCCGAACGATGTGAGCCTTTTAATATGTCTCTTAAAATGTTCCCAAGAATGCGAATCGAAAGATAAAACGAAAGAACGCTGGGTCAGATTGTTACGAGAAATACCTTCGTCGGTCGCTTTGTGGCAGAACTATATCGATTTTATAAAACACAAAACGATGTTTTCCGAATTCAATTGCGAAGATGTCGTGTATGCATACGAAGACGCGTTGCGAGCGTTAGCGAAAGAATATCGCGCCGTGAGTGAAGAAAAAGAACAAAATCAAATAGAACTCTCCAAAGCAATCGGTATTTTAGTCTTAGAACTCGTACAATTTGAGGTCAAGAGCGGGAAAATTAAAGTGGCATTTCGGAGACTTCAAGCGCATCTCGAGTTCCGCTCTTTTACAATACCTAACGAGAAAGAACCCGCTAAGCTTCTTCGCGCGTTTGAAATGTTTTGGAAAAGTAAAACTCCGCGCTTATTAGATAATAGCTTAGTAGAAGAATACGAAGACGAAGATAGAATAAAAGGATGGGTGAACTGGTTTCGGAACGAGAAAGTTGATGTGAAGCATATTCGCTCGGATTTACCGCCACCTCCGCCACCGCGATCACCCCAACATCATCATCAAAATTCTTTGCCATCCTCTTCAATAGCCGCTATAGGTGATGAAAAAACATTTAGCAATAACGAGGAACTCCTTGGAAATACAACAGCAATTTTAGCAGACGACGATGACAATAAATCTTCATCTTCTGAGTATTCTGACATCGACGAGGAAGCTTTAGCGGCTGAATTCGCGAAAGAGTTTGATTCAGCCGTCGATTCTGCCGTGAATGAAGATACTATTCGCGAATGGTTAAAAATGGAATATGAAAAGATGGAAAATCCCTTCCGAAAAGGGTCAGTAGAGGAAGATGATAATGGCGACGACGAAAACAACGGCAACGCCTTTGATTCGATAAATGCGGGACTCATCACATGCTTTGATGAGCAAATTAACGCGCAGTTTATCGAGCATTGTTTCACCCTTCTCGGTTTTGCTCGTTTGTTTGGCACTTTAGTAGGTAACCCGGACGACGAAGCGGACCAATTCTTACGTGACGAGAAAAATCATGATGGCAATAATGATACAGGGAATCTGTTTCCATTCTCAAATTTCGTCGATATTTCGAGAACTTTACGAATTATAGTTCACGCAATAGGAGCGACAAAGGCTCCAATTTTAGCCCTCGCTGTCGTCAAAAGCGAAAGAGAACAAAACGGTCCAAAAGTCGCCCTCGCGTTTGCAAAATCAATGTTGAGCGAGTCTCAGCATGGCGAATGTTTGCAACTTTATGCCGAGTGCGCGGCTTTAACGCGAGAAACAACAGCAACTACTAAAACGACTTCAAAAAAGGCAAAGAAAAAAGACGCAAGCGACCCGGCGAAAAAGCTTATCGAGAAGACAATCATAAACGCGACGCGGATTTCGAATGCAAAAAATAGAGTATCTCGCGGTCTCGCGCATCTCGTGAAAGAAAGTGTTGTTTTTCTTTTTAGATGTAATGTTTTGAACGATGATATAGCGAGATATATATTCGCGCTAGTCGCGTACGTGCGCATGAATCGAGATACACCTGAGAATTTTGGATTTGTAAACGCAGAGATGTTGAAAATACCGAATGAAATTCCAAGCGACGAAAATGCTTTGAGCTTGCTTGCGGAGGAATCTATATCTGTATTAATTGCAGAAAGTAGTAGTGCTCTCGATACAAATGGCTCTGAGTTGACAAACGTGCAGCAGAAGTCGCGCGATTCGCTGGAATATATGTCCGATTTGCGAGTTTGTGCCATTCTGCTCCAAATGTTTTGTTGTGCTAAGAAGAAGAAGAATTTAACGACGATTAGTTCTCCTTCTTCTCGTTCTTTATTAAGATATTTGAGAAATCTCTCGACGTTTTGTTTAGAGAAGGTTTGCGTTGAAGTGTTGAGCGTTATATCGGACTCATCGAACATCGATGGAAAAGAAATTGTCGGAGCGTTATTTCATGACATACCGTCTTCGAAAACTGCAATTGAAGAAATGATGAAGAACGAATCGTTCGAATCAAAACGTCGATTGAAGCTCGCGTTAGCTCTCGCTCGCGAACTTTGTTTTGCTCGCGCACGCGTAAGAAACCAAACGCCTCTGCTCACGCAAATCTGGCTCGCGCAGCTTCACCTGTTCAATAACAACGACATAAACAACGAAAACGATAACATTAACAACAAATCGAGACGAAAAATATTCGAAAGAGCGCTTCGCGCACACGATAGTGCAGAAACCTCCACGACCCTTTGGCTCGAATACCTCTCCTCAGAAGAACGACGTAATACTAACGCGGAAAACTCGGAGTACTTCAAAAGCGTGTTCCTCAGAGGCATACGCTCCGTACCGTACGATAAACGGTTCTGGCTGCGAGGTATCGATAGCCATGCGTTCACTCCCACCGAAAACGCACAAAACATTGATTTAATGATCAAACGAGGCGTTTTCGCTCATTCCGATTTAACAAAAGCGAAGTTATCGTTATCTTTAGCTCGCAAGACGTCGCAACGTCAGTAAACGAGAAATTCTAATAAGAGAGCTTGTTCTTTACAGTCTTCTAACTTTACTTGTGCTACGAGAACTGTTTAGCCCATTCGTTCCCACATTTTCTCCCACGTCTCGCTGATGAGTCGTTTGAGAAGAAGGATCTGCCGTGCCTTTCGATCCTTGAATGAATCATGGCGTTTCATGGGATCCGCCAAAGATTGACATTAAATCATTATAATTAATAATACATCAAAGATATGTGGAAATTGGAAAAACACGCACCAACGGCTTCACTAATTTCAAGGAGAACACGCACACGCACACAACACAAATGATCGATTAAGCATGGTTAATAAAATCGGATACGAAACGTACAAAGACTTGAGAACGATCTCGCCTGATGATCTCGAGACATTAATAGATGACATGATCACGAAAGGTTTAGGCGTATTAATAGCCCGCGGACAAAGTTTAACACCGATCGAAATGGAACTCGTTTGCTCGAAACTCGCGCGATATTTCAATGGACAACAGGAGTACGCGATGTGGCCCGGGCAATCGAAAGCGATTGGGAAACACACGAGCATGCTAGGTAACTATAGGGCCGAAAAAGATAAGCAGTTCGGCTTAGTCGATTGCGTCATTGGCGAACAGCTAGGGGAGTTTAAGCCAGCTTTGAATGAAATAGAGGAGTTTCATAGCGACGGGTCTTTTTTGGAACTGCCGAAGAGCGCGATCGCGTTGTATGCGCCGAATTATACGGAGAAGATAATTTGCCCGGCCGAAGGAGCGGAAACGAGGTTCGCGAGTTGTAAGAGAGCGAGCGAATGTTTGACCGACGAAGAAAGAGCGAATTTAAGGAAATTGACCGCCGTACATTCTTGGGAGACTTTCATGAGATTGCTCGAAAGAAGGGATCCTGAACGAACGAAGGTTACGGAAGAGATGATTTCGAAGAAACCGGATCAAATATTTCCAGTGCTAAGAAAATTAACGCACAGAGATGGAGCGTATGAGAGCATTTATGTAAATCCGAAAAACACGAAACGCTTATACTCGTCCGATACATCCTCAGAAATCGTCGAATTCGCGCTCGGGAAAGAACTTATTCGATTCAATAACAAAACGGGCGAGAATTCGCAAGACGCGGTTGAGAAAATCGCAAAGTTTATCCTTGATTGTACCCCGGACAACACGTACGCTCATAAATGGAAACCAGGCGATTTCGTGTTATTCGATAACCGCTCGTTAATCCACGCCGCTTCGCCGTTCGATGCGAATAAATATCAACGCTTGCTCTTCCGCTCAGAGTTCAAAGGCGAAAAAGTTATCCCGGCTTGATTCTCGGGTATCAGTTCAATTCGAGTAGGACGAGCCTCGCTCGGGAATGTCGGTATTACGGAGATACGATACGGTCGGTGCATGAATTGGTGAATTCCCATTTCCCGCATTAAAGTAGGCGTGCTATCATTTGCGTTTTTGGTTAGGTAAAATGTTGTGAAAATAACGGACCAAAACTGATGCTCTTCTGCAGAAAAAACAAACGACCTCTACTGTTGTTTGTACATTAAATACACTTGAATCAAAAATCGCGCGCACCATTACCCATACTAATCCTATAACGCCGATGGCAATAAATAACTAAACTGAGTGCGTAAAAATGGCACCTTCATCTCCTTCATCGTCCGCGTTTTCGGAACCGGACCTTAAAGACGTGGGCGCTCTATCGATCTTAGCGTTCATCGGAGCAGATATAAAAATCGCGAGCGATATAAAAACTGCGAAAGATATAATCGCGAGAGATGGATCGTTAGTGGAATTGTGTTACGCAGTACTGGAGAAAACGCGCGCAAGAAACGTGTACGAAAGACTTCCTCGCCATCTACCGCGAGATGATGATCCAAGTCAAAGGTTTAAGGTTGCGCAGATGTATGCGAGGGTTTTGAACGCGTTAGGGGCGAAGGTCAGCTTTGGTCATTTTTTGTATCCAGGTATTGACGAGACGCGAGAGATTTTAGAGTTTTTGAGTTCAATTTTACCGGATGATTTAGTGAGGAACAACGTAGCCTCTGATGATGATCATGATCGGGATAGGTTAAGGAATAGAGGGAAGAATAGGATGGTGGAGAGGGCGAGGCGAGCGGCGAACGAGGCTTGGAATAGGACGCCGTCTGAATCGCGAGCGAGAAGGCTTTTGGGAGGAAGAAAAAGCGCAGATGATGATGATGGAAAAGAAAATGAGAATAAATATAACAAAAAAGAAAGAGTAGAATATGTGTGGGAATTAGTGAATAAACGTGCGAGGAACGTAGCGAAAGCGCAGATGATGCGCGATATTGAAGCGTTTAAGCTTCAGAAAGAATGGAACGAAGGGTTATGGCCCGAAGGACCGCATGATGATAAGTTGGGAGCTTCTGTGATCGTGCCTACATCAGCAGGAATCGGTGGATTAGTGGCAGCATCTATACGCGCAAGTGGGGGCATGCGTTTGAAAGAAGATGTCGATGATGATGCAGGACGAATAATGTTCGATAAAAATGACGTTAACGAAATGTTCGGGTCGATGAATTTAGGTGAAAAAGTAAAATTAGAAGCGGATGCTAAAAGGAACAGAGAAGAATCTGCAAACGATAAACTGGAACAACGCGCTATTGAACGCGAAAAAGATTTAGAAAATTTACAAAACGAAGTTGATAATGCGAGGAAAACGATGCACTCGTACGTCATCGCATGTGAAAAAGCAGTTTCTGATATGATCGAATACGCAAGATTAGAAAAAGAGGAACTTTTGCAGTTTCCTGATTTAGAGGAGGATTATTTTATTCGAAAAATGGCCACAGATATGGTAATAGGTCCGAACGCGTCGACGCCAGAGAAGGCTAGAGAAGAACTCGAAAAGCTCGTGAGAGAAGATGAAAATAGACGCGAGTTACTTCATAAAGAGTGGGACGAAAATCGAATACCGTTGGAAAACGAAATCGAAAATAGAACTCGAAAAGCCGAAGACGAACGCAAAAGAGCGAAAGAACAACTCGAGGAAATCCAAGCATGGAAAGACGAAGCAAGAGGACAAGTCCAAATCGCAAGAGCAAAAGCGGAAGAGCGCGAGCGTTTAGCGAAGGCTTTAGAAAGAGCACCAAAAGGTGTAGATCGACCGAGTTTGGTGCTGAAAGTGACCACGATCGTCAAGAATCTGAAGAAACAAGAACTCGAGATTGCAAAAATCGTTCGTGATGCAAAAGAGGCAGAGCTACAAATCGCCGATGGCGCAGAAAGTTTGCGCAAGATATATGCACTCGTTGAAGATGCCGTATTTAAAGAAGCCAAGGCTGATGAGACGATGAAAATGGCGTACAGATACTTGCACGATATGCACAAGAATTTTGCAAAAATTTCGCGCGACGTCGCCGAAGCCTCGGAATCAGCACGAGCGCGTGGTGAGTTGGAAAAACAAATGGATTCTTTGAAAGAATTAAACACGGATTCTACAAAAGTTGCGAAAGATGTTCGAACGCTAACGAAAACAGTGAAAGAATTAGAAGCTCGCATTAGTACTAATAATAAATAACAAGGTCAGAATAGATAGCAAATTTAAATAGTCAATTAAAGAATTTGATATTGAGCGTATAAAGCATCGCGAACGTTAAAGTACGCGTCTGAAATAGACCCCTCGACTATCAATTCGTCATCTTCTGCTCTTCGTCGAACGATGACTTGCCCATTCGCGCACACTAAGGCACCACCTTCACCGAATTCAGCGGGAACACCCATGCGTTGTAAATATCTTCTAAACTCGGATAAGCGAACGTCGCCAACGAAAGCTGAACGTCTGTGATGTTTTGCGATGACGCTTATTTCGGTTCCACCGTCTTCATCATTTTCTTCCATTACAACTAAAGCAGTTTCTTTCTTCAAAGTTACACTACTTACGCCTGCGAGTAAAGATTCGTCCTTGACCGTTTTTGATACGGTTAATTTAAGCGCATTGACTGGTACAGGAAGTAATTCTGGCGCAGAGCCATCTTCGGGTATAGGTCCTATAACCCCATCAATCCATCCAACGGCATAGCCGTTAACTTGTCGTAGACGTGCAGAGGATAATACTGCTTCGGAAAGTCGTACTTTATACGTCGGGTGCACGGAAGAAGCGTCCAACGTCTCGTTGTTCTTTGGAAAATCTATTTTAGAACTCTTCGGGAAATGTTCAGAATCGTTTAAAAGATGAGAAGCGAGTTTCTCGGCATCTTTTATAGTTCCACCAACGAGAATGACCCGGCGCGGTTCTAGACGGGGGATAATTGCCCTCACTGATTGACCATCAGCTAACCCGTCGTAATCAAAGTTTGATTCGATTGCAGCTTTGATGATGACATCTTTAACTTCCTTGACAACTTTAGTTGGAATTTCCACCGGTCTTTCGAGTGGCTTTTCTTTGGCACCAGAAAGATCATCGTCGTTTCCGATACCGGGCTGCTTATCTGCAACATTATATGACGTCGTCACCGTAATACCATCCATATCGACGCCACTACTCAATTTATCAACGTCTCCCGCGCTTTCAAACGACTGATCTCTCGTCATTTCCGGACGCAACTCATTCGCTACTCGAAAGAAAGCTTCAGCGTCAATAGCTTCGCCGTAATCGGTTTTAGTATTCGTTTCCGGATCGCACATATTAGTGAGCTTTGTTTCATCGGGAAAGACGAGATAGTCAAAGCTTTCTGGAATGAAACCGTCGACTATGCACTCTCGGCGTTCAAACGTCCTTTGATTTTCTCTAATCGTAACTGCGGTTTCTTCGTTTGGTGTATTATGTGGTTCTGAAGGCTCTACTATTTGTGCTTCCTCTTCCATTCCCTCATCTTCTTTTCCAGCTGGCTGCGAAAGAGTTGCCGCGTCGACGTCCATTTCTTCTTCCAGAAGACGTTTTTTTTCTTCTTGTTCCGCGATTCGTCGACGTTCCTCTTCTTTTTTCTTTGCCAGCTCTAGCCTCTTCACTTCTTGCTCTCTCATCCATTCTTCTAATTCATCTCCCGCTAATGTTTCTCTTTTCGCTAGTTCAACTTTAATCGTCACAGCTTTGCTAGTTTTCTTTTTACTTTTTTTGACGATATCTTTAGCTAATCCGATTTGATAACCGCTCTCGTCTGGCCAAACGAAACAATTCTTCGCATTCGATGCCCATTCAGTGAACAGTTTCCTTGCAAAACCGCACTCAAGAGATGCGAGTGACGCTAATACAACTTTTGGTCCTGGTGGTAAACGCGCGAAATCTTCGTACGAGTGACAAGGGAACAATCTTTTCACGTCGAATACGTTTCGTCTCGTGCTATCGAATTTCAAACCGACGTCTTCGGACATCCATTCGAGGTGCGAACGCGCAAACTCGAGCGCGTTTGCTGCCACGTTATTGAACAAGACGAGTTGATAGCTTCCCAAATTTTGATTTTTCCACGTTTCCTCGAGCAATAACGCGAGCTCTAAAGTCCTCCCAACTGGATCGCAGCAAATAACGACGTTTCCTTCCATCCTCGCATGTTTCAAAACGCAATCGACGAGAGGCAAATCGCGAACTTGTAATCTCGACTCCGGAGCTTTGCGATCAACGTTTCTGCAATCTGTAATCAAAACCGAAGGTCTGTGCACTGTTTCAGCTAAAGTCGTCCCAGCTAAATGTCGCTCTTTGCGCATGTTATAGTCAACTGCGTAAACGATATCTTCTGCATCTTTCGATATGCGCCAACACGAGCCGCCTAACGTATGCCCTGCGTTGATAGCTTCTACGACGATATCGCTACTACCACTACTATTTGACGAACTATTATTGTTATTATTATTGTTATTATTTTTCCTCGCAATGCTCACTCTAGAATGTTGTTGATACTTCACTGGCACGAATTTCGAAAACGCAAAATCGACTTCGTCCAAAGTATACCCCGAAAACTCGCCCCTAAACTCGGAATACCCGAGCGCATAATCATAGCACAACATCTGCCCAAGCTTATGCGTCGGAATTGTCGCATATACTTTACATTCCTTATTACAATTCAACTTTGAGAACAAAACCGGTATTGCCCCAATATGTCTCTGCGTAGCGTGCGAGATCAACACGCAATCGAGCGTCGGCGCGATCTTCTCGAGCGCTCGTAAATCCGCTAAATTAAACGAATCGTCCCATCCACAGTCCAGTAATATGTTCGCGTCGTCTATTTGTAGTAAATAACACATCGGTTCTCTCTTCTTCGTACTATTCTCATCGTCATCATCACCATCATCACCATCATTCTCAGTACATCCGCCCATGATCGGCGTCAAACTCACTTTATTCCCAGACTCCAACGTCATCAAATTCTCACTCAGTCGAACGATGCCCTCGTATTCATTAGTATTAACAGTAACATTAGTACGAGCACTACTATTAGGCGCGAACATCACTAACGATGACTCATTCACACCCTTCTTTCGTTCAAGTTCGTGTTCGTAATCATCGTCGTCTTCTTCCTTCTTCGTCTTCTTCATCTTCCTCACAGCTCGTCCATCTTCATCTTCATCATCACCGGTTTGTTTCTTAACCGAAGCCAGCTCTTCTTCTTCTTCTTCTTCTTCTTCTTCTTCTTCACGATCTTCTATAGAATCAACAAGTTTCGCCGCTTTCTTCTTCTGACGAGGAGGCATTTCTCTCTTCTCTCTCTCTCTCTCTCTCTCCCTTTCTTCAAAACTACTGCAGAGATTCGTTAAAAGATACTTCCACAGCTCTTTTTGGCTATAGAAGTTGTTCGTAATTAATCCTTCTTAATCTCTCTCAATCTCTTCTCCCTTCTTAATCTCTCTTTTCTCTCTTCTCTTTCTCTCTTGGCAATTTTCAAAACTAGTCGTGAGATTCGCTAAAGTATACTTCTCGCTTTCGGCAACACAGAAATCGTTTCCAATTAATCCTTCGTATTCAAATCTCTCTCTCTCAATCTCGATCTCTCCTCTCTCTCTGCTCTTCTCTCTTCTCTTCTCTTCTGTATAGATATAGATATAGATATGCACACTTCTAAAACAACGACGTGATTGGGACGATGATCAAGAAAGTACAAAGTAAAGCGAAATCTGCCGAGGAGTAGATTATATAACTTTTTTTGGCCGCAGAGGTCGTTCGTAAGCAATCGTTCTCACTCTCTCTCAAATCTCTTCCCTCTTCTCTTCTTTGTATAGTATAGATATGTATACTCACACTTCTGAATGACGAATTAAAGAGGGAAAGTATACAAAGTAAAAAAAGCGAAAGCTGCTGAGGAGTAGATTGTAGATTAGGGTTTAGGGTTTAGGGGTTTGGTCAAATCAAGCTCTCCTCCCCTTTTTCCCTCGCGTTACAAAAACGCACAGCGAGGACGAAGAAGAGAGATTAATTTGAAACAATCCTGATAAGAAAGTAAAACGTTAGCACGCGCTATATAACACGAGTACTTTACTAGCGCGTGCGTGCGTGCCGTGTGAAGAAGAAGAAGAAGAAGAAGAAGATAAACTCCTTTTTTAGATAAAACCATCAGTGCAAAATAGATTTTAACCCGTTCCACTTTTGTTGCAACGCGAGAGAGAGAGCGGTTTCTTTCTCATCACGCCTGAGTAGTAATAAAGTTCTGATTTAGTGATCAAAAAAGAACGATTTTGAGCGCTACTGTTGAAAAAAACGCGCGCGTGAAATAGATAAACGGCAGATAATCTCATGTTTTCGTCTCTGAGTAACGCGGCGTCATCGGCGGCTTCGTGGGCCATGGGATCAGATGCAACGAATAATGGTCAGGACGCGAGAGATGAAGTACTGGACCCTTCGAAGTTGTTCCATGAATATCCGCACCCGGAGAATTGGCGAGAGAAATGCGTAGAAGTCATCGAGAACTTACGAAAACAGGATTGCGAGATCCCGCGAGAGATGTGCCCGATGGATGACGTCGAAGCGACTGTGAGGAGATTTCTAGTCGCGAGGAGGTATAACGTCGAACAGGCGGAGCAGATGATGAGGAAAGCGATTGATTTTCGCGAAACGGTATCAATAGGGGGGGTGAAAGGGGTGAATAATATTTTAAGAAGTGAACCGAGGTGGGATTTGTTAGAACTCGCGAGGAAGATTTTACCGCACACGCCGTTTCATTGTTACACGAAGCAAGGGTACCCGGTGTATATGTTGCGTATCGGGAAAGGAGATTCGAGTTTAGCGTTGGAGGTTTCGGACGAAGTGCACGTGTATTCGACGATTATAAGAGGTGAGCATTTAATGAAGTCGCTTATTCCACAAGCGACTGAGAATGCGAAGAAGATGACGGAGGGGAAAACAAAAGAAGAAATTAAAGAGGATTATTGCGCTATTAATCAAGATTCGAAAAATCAAATGGTCGATAAACAAGTCGTTTTGTTAGATTTGAAAGACGTCGGTTTAAGCGCTATGAAGTGCTTATACGTGTTTAAAATCGTAAACTCAACGGCTTCGCATAATTATCCAGAGTTATCGAAGGCTATTTACGTTTTGAACGCACCGACTGCGTTTGATTATTTGTACGCCGCCGTGAAGCCGTTTCTCGCCGTGCATACGCAACATAAAGTAAAAGTGTTTTCAGACCCATTGCAGCAATACGAAGCTTTGCAAAAGTTGCTCAAAGACGAAGACATACCAGACTTTTTAGTTCCGAGCAAAGAAATACTTCCAGGAAGGCACGATGGGTTCACCGATGGAACGGTCACGAATCAGTTAGGAGCTGGATATTTACCAGAAACGGTGAAGCAACAAAACGAGTGGATAAACGCTCAAGCTGCTACGAGAACATACGCCGCGGCGATGAGTCCGAGAAAATCGGATGCTGCTGCTAAGACAGAAAGTTCATCGTTCGCTGAATCAAGCGCAGATGGCGGCGACGCGTTAGGAGGTACGATTGAGAAGATCAACATCATGAATTTAGCGGAAGAGCAACCAAAATAAATAATACAAATAGTAATATAATAATATATGAGGCGCGTGAGTGTAGAATTAGAATATTAATACAAACCTATGACTATTCCTTCCTTTCCTTTCTTCAAATTCGTTTTAAACGGACTGCGCGCTGTGCCATCAACGCTTTTTGTTTGAGTTCTTCCACTTCTTTCTTCAACGATTCATTTTCGAGCGTCAATTGCGCTATTGCGCCGCTACTACTAACAACCGCATCTTCACCGCTATCGCGATTACTTTCGCTATTACTCTTACTACTGACTTTACTACCTTCACCAATAAACCCGATATCGTCCAACGCACTAACACACGCCTCTATCCTCCTCTCCTCGTTCCGTACTACCAAATCAACCTTCCCCATAAACGTCATCCCAATCGCGTCCAATAACACTAACAACCTCTCCGAATCGAATATGAACAAATACGCGACTAACGCCTCTAACGCCGACGCGTCTCGATGCTCAACCCCGGAATGCCTCATCCTCGATTCGTGCCCATAATCAGCACCCCATTTCAATATCCCAATCTCCTCCTTCGTCAGTATATCCATCTTTATCAATCGATCCAAGTGCGAATGCATCGCAATCGCCGAACACCATCCGTCCTGTACCGATTTCTGCGGTCTCAAAGTCTTCCTCGTTTCACTGTTTTTACTGCTACTGCTACTACTACTACTGTTATCGTTCCCCTTCTTCGCAGCTCTGAGCACTAAGTGCTGCCTCGCAAAAAGCTCCCATATCGCATCGCCTAAATAAGTGAAACATAAAGCGACCGTTGCGTCCCTGTTCTTCAGGATATCAGGGATTTCACTTTTCCCCAAGAACTGATTGTTCTGTTCGCCAGTGATGTCATCGATCGTTCTGATCGAAACGACGTGCTTATCGAGACCGATTCTTGGCAACGGTTTCCTTCGTTTCTGTGTCGTCTGTGATTTCGATTTGTTTCCACATATAATCGTCGTTATTACCGTAGTCGTCGTTTGTGCCATGGTGCACATTTTTGAGGCATCAATTGTTTTGTTAAATGAGGTGAAGCACAATAAGCGTAAAATATAAGTAATAGATGTACGTCTGTAATAATACTAGTAAAACAATAATAATAATAATGATAATAATGATAGTAATAATAATGAAGAGGATATATTCTCGAATACGAATTCGTAACGAAGAAGCTAAAGAGCGGAGAGTTTATACCAAGCGCATTCGTCTTCGTTACAGTCGCGCGATAGGAACTCTTGCCAACTCTTAATGGCCGCGGAGCGCATGTTTTGCGTGATTTTGGAAACTGGTTCACCGAGAATCGTTGGATTATGATCGCACGTCTCGGATTCTTGGTCTTTTTGATGACCTTTTCCTGGTAAACCATGTCTTAAAGTGCTACATATGCCTGCTTTGAGGTCGGACGAGACGTGTCTGACGAGGTTTCGGAAACCTTCGGGCCAATGTTTTGGGTTTTGCGTTCGCCACTCGTGCGCTTTTTGGTACAGCTTTTCATCAGTCGTGTATTGCTCGAGTCTTGCGGTTAATTCGTCTATGGATTTGAAGTCGCGCAAGTCAATGACGGAATCTTTGCTCGGGATATAGTTCTCGATGCCGTCCCAACCGATATAAATCGGAATAGAACCGCGCGAGAGCGAATCCCACAACTTTTCGGTCATATAGTTCGGGCATTGCACTCCGTTTTCGAGAGCGAAATAGAACATAAACTGAGATTTAATCAAATCTTGTTCCATAGCGCTACCAGTACGCCCAGGGTCGTTCAACGCATCCATGTTATGTTCGCAACCGCCCATGGACATGACCGGGAATCTCGTAGCAATGTGTTTCAAAATCGACGCGCGATCTTCGGCGCAATCTTTCGCCCACCAAGCAATCGCAGGCACTCTCGCTTCTTTCGGTAACTTCCATAATTCGTAATCAGTTAAAAGAGACGAAATCGATGGACCGAATGGATACCATAAACCAGTTTGTGTCGGGTGAAATGCTGCGATGTATTGCATCTTTTTCAAAGACTCTGGGTCTCTTAATTCATAGCCGTAATGATCGGCCGATTCGTGCGCGTAATAAAAATCAACCTGTTTTGCGGAGTCTTTCTTTGGCGGTAAAAAGTGCGGGTCTACACCTTCTTCATGCTCGGTCTTAAAATCGGCGGTCCACAAAAACGCGCCTTGATTGAACAATCTCACGTCGCAATCCGCCGACAAACCTTCTCGAACTTCGCCGATGCATAACCCGGTTTCATATAAAGTGTTCAAATTTCCAGTATAAGTTGCATCCCAAGAATCTTTCCCGCCAGCTAAACACATCGTAAACTTCCCGTTATGCTCTTTCGAAGGTTTATGTCTCCAAGAAGCGTCTGCGTACGCGAAATCGTTCTCGTCAAAATCTGGCACTAAACTCGGAAAGCTCTCGGCGTCTGGACCGTCCTTCGATAACAACGTCAACAACGGATCTGAAACGTGCTCACTACTTTTCGTCAATAATTTCGTTTTCGTTTCATCTCTTTCAACCATTTCTCTTATCGAGTCATATGATTGCGCCGTGAGCGGTATCTCGCCCAACTCCTTCTTCGCCAGTATCGCGTTTGCTGCAGTCGTAGCAGCAGTCGTTCTCGATTGTGTAGGTAGAATAGTACTATTAATCGATTTATAGCCCGCAACGCCAAACACGATCATCGCAGCAGTCGTGCTCACGGCACCAACAGTTCGTGCAATCGATGAGTATCTTTTAGAATCGCTGCTCGTCGTCATGGCGCCGCTCTCGGTCCTTATTTGATTTCGTCTAAAACTGGAGCCGCGGTTAGCGAGCAAAAGTGTATCGGTTTCCTCGAAATCACTCATCCTAAGCACGAGGGACTTCGTTACGTGAAAGAATTGAAGAGAGAGATAAAAGGGAGAGAGAAGATGGAGTCGTCTTGATTTTGGTCGTTTTCTTTGTGATGTCGCGCGTGTGTGCGTGTGATATGCTCACGCGGCCGCTTCTCTTTATTTCTGAAGATGGCGACCCTCTCTCTCCCTAAAAAAAGGTGCAATTTGCAAAAGAGGGAACGAAAGTACTGGTAAGACTGAAATAGAAAAAAAGTCTACGCGCACGCGCACACACGGTCTTATCACTTTCTTTCACGCACACACGCGCGCGCGTAACTATATTTGTATTTAGATATATATATATATATATTAATTAATAATTGATTGTTTTATAACTTTTCGTCGGCGGTAGGTCGTCCTTTTGTTCGTTTGTTCGCGCGTGTTTTGTTTATTTTTGTTCCTCTTCGTCGATCCAATCATCATCGGCCTCGGCTTCGACTTCGACTTCATCGGCATCGACGAAGTCTTCATCGACTGCGACATCTTCTTGTTCAATTGGAGGCGGTTTCGGGCTCGCTGGCGGCGTCGCCGCTTTTGGAGCTGGGATTTTTGGAGCCGGAATCTCCTTCTTTATTGGTTCTTCTTCTTCCTCTTCATTTGCTTCGTTCGTGTCGGTTTCTTCTTCTACTACTTCTTCTTCTTCGTCGTCGTCGTCATCTTCTTCTTGTTGCTGTTCAACTGCTGCTGCTGCTTGAGCTCGTGGAGGCGTTGGTGGAGCTTCTTCAACTTCATCCGCAATCGTCGCCGATTCTTCCACATGTTTAGCTAACTCTTTCTCGCCGCCATAGGCCGAAGCTGATGGTCTCTTTGAAGACATTCTCTGTTTTCTCACTTCTTCTTCGAGCGCTAAAGCTTCGTCAAAGTTCGGGAACAAGTTTGCAAACTCGGCTGGATCGGCTAAAGCTTCCGCGGCTTTTTTGTTAATCTTACTCAAATCAGATTTCCATAACTGCACGATTTCAGAAACTCGAGAAGGCGCGTACGTTCTCGCCATAAACGCAGCTTCTGGGACACGCCCAGTTTCGACGAGTAAATCCAAGCAGCCATCGATATCGCCGAGCGAAAAGAGACAAACAAAAGCCACGTTATTTTTTCCCTTTGACTTTGCGACTTCGGAGAGTTGTAACAATTGTTTCGGATTCGCAGCGGCGGAGGCCAAGAGAAGTTGTCCACTCAAATCACCCGAGCGGTCCAAGCATGCTGCGGCTAATTCCAGATCACCAGTAGACATCGCGAGCTCACCGAGCTGTTTCCACTTGCCTTCACCGACGTCGTCGGCATAGGACTCAATGATTTCCTTTGCAATACCGAGCTCGCCTAGTTGTACCGCGAGCTCAAACTTAAAGTCCGGATCAGTTGCTACGCGCAAAGCGTCTGCGACTAAACCTCTCGCTTCAAGAAACCTTGCGACTGAATTGTGATGTTCTTTTGGAATCGACGTTAATAATTCTTCTGCAGCTTCGAGTTCACCACGAAGTACGAGCGTTTTGAACTCGATGACACTCAAAAGCATGGTATACGTAATGACTGAGAATTCCTTATCGATGAGGTACAAACGACTTTGAGCGGCGAGGTAGCCTAAAAGATACATTGGTCTGTCCAAGTGGAACAACGTAGTCACTTCGCCGCCGATGACATAATTTAATCGCATGTCGCCATTATTATAGACGAAGCAATCGCCAACCCAGATGCCGGTCAAGACTGTTTCGGAAATTTCCGCCAAAAGTTCAAACGAGTCTTCGACGCCCTCGCCTTCATCGAACTCGCCACTCTCGAACGCGGCAGCAACGACGTTTGGATCATATCTCAAGATGTAAAAGCTCGTTTCTGAAATGATACAACACATTTCGCCGGATTCAGACCATTTGACATCTCGTACAGTTGCATCAATTCGTTGAATAACGTTAGCTTGTTCCCAGTCATAAAAGCAAATGAAGTCTGTACTTCGGAGACCGAGCAAAGCACCGCCATGTAAGCCTTCGGCGGCAAAATGCGGTCTAAACTCCAACTTTTCTTTGAAGTTTTTGAAGATTTTAATCTTTGAAGGCGATTCACGAATGGCGTACTCGGACGAGTCGGCGGACCAACCAAACTCCAACGCAGCACCAAAAGATTTGTTTCTCCACGCTAACGCGGTGTAGATGATGTATTCTCCGTCACCACACGCGGTAATAAATCTCCCGTTCGGGTTGTGTTCGATCGATTGCGGGTACAAGTCGCATGATCCGAACTCTTTCGACGCGAGCGGTAATCGTTCGCCGTCGGCGATTTCGTAATCTTGCGGCAACGCCTTCACGTTCACGGTTTGAACTTCGTTATGCTTGGCGTAAACAATTTTACCACTCGCATCCATGCTCGCCACTGGATCTTCTCTCCCGATTTTGAACATAACAGTGCCTTCATCGTAACCAACTGAAACGGCGTTTGAGCCCTTAATGACGCCAATCGCCCAAACTCTTTCCAAGCCGTAGTTCAACGTATTCTCCAAACGATAGGTCGTTTGATGCCAAATTCGTAGAGTACCATCTTCAGAGCCAGTGATTATGATTGGCAATTCTGGATGAAACGCAACTGCGGAGACGTTATGCGAATGTCCATCCAAAGTCTGCACGCAAGTCTTCGTTTGATAATCCCATATTTTGACCAACTTATCGTCGGCGCCGGAGATTAAATACGGACGATCGCCACCAGTGAAATAATCCACGCAATTTACGCCTTTCTCATGACCTTCTAACGTAAAGTTCGGCGTCGGTTGCCCAATAGACCAAACCTTAACCGTTCTATCCAAACTCGCCGAAGCGAACGTGTTTGTATCTTTCGGGTTAAAACACGCTTGCATGACGTAATGTGAATGCCCTTCGAATATCTGCACGCAGTCCCAATCTTTCTCCCAGGACCATAACTTTATTAACATATCATCCGAGCACGATAAAACGAACGGTTGCGTCGGGTGCACGCACACTGCTCTGATATAATCCGTATGCGCCTCGAACGCCTTGATCAACTCCGAAGTGTTATAGTTATAGACCCTGATAAACATGTCGTCCGATCCACACACGATCCATTGTTTTCGTAAACACCACTTCGCCGTCCTGACCGGTAACTCGGTCACATCGAACGATTTCACTAAACTGTTCGTTTGGTGGTTCCAAATGAACACGTTCCCGGAATATAAATTCGCTAAAATCCATGGTTCCACTGGGTGTAAGTCGACGCCCTTGACGCGATCGGATCTTTGCACTAACTTTCTTTTAATGTCTAATCGGAGAGGCATTTTTTAAAACGATGTATATAGATAATCGTATTCCGTTCTTGCCGTTGTTACTAATGTTGTTTATATCTATATCTATATATATAGATATAGATATATTCTCTCTCTTCACTAATGAACTTTCTTTTCAATAAACGCGATCGCGCTTAAACTTCAAGATTTAAAAGAGATCTTTGCTTCCACGCGGACTTAAAACGATGAGCACGCTCTGTACCGCGACTACTTTTCGCTCGCACGGACTTCGCGAGCTCTCACGAATACTCCTGGACTGTTTACGGTATTTATATATATTTATATATTTATATATATA
>Ga0115001_10001343_pt1 | contig 18991 bp, 17 predicted proteins | sample ArcticOcean_MG_C_12_FD_89869 | JGI IMG/M metagenome (GOLD analysis project Ga0115001, IMG submission 89869) | Marine microbial communities from western Arctic Ocean - ArcticOcean_MG_CB8_130 | ecosystem: Environmental > Aquatic > Marine > Oceanic | place: Arctic Ocean: Canada Basin | collected... | reverse complement strand
CCTGTATTAGAAAAAATTTCTGGACTTAAATTTAATAAAGACTTCTATGCTGGTTATTCGCCAGAGAGAATTAATCCAGGTGACAAAGAGCATACGGTTGAAAAAATTCTGAAAGTGACTTCAGGGTCTACACCAGAAATAGGTTTGAAAGTTGATAGCTTATACAAATCGGTGATCACAGCTGGAACGCACCTTGCTCCTACTATCAAGGTAGCAGAGGCGGCAAAAGTGATTGAAAATTCTCAAAGAGATATTAATATTGCCTTTGTTAATGAATTGGCAAAGATTTTTAACTTGATGGACATTAATACCCACGATGTGTTGGAAGCCGCTGGCACAAAATGGAATTTTTTACCTTTTAAGCCAGGCTTAGTTGGGGGGCACTGTATTGGAGTAGATCCGTATTACTTAGCGCAAAAGGCGCAAGAATTTGGGTACAATCCAGAAATTATTTTAGCAGGACGACGCATGAATGATAGTATGGGTGAGTATGTGGCTTCTGAAGTAGTTAAGTTAATGATTAAAAAAGACATTAAAATTAAAGGAGCAAATATTCTTGTTTTAGGAATTACTTTTAAAGAGAACTGCCCAGATGTCCGAAATACAAAAGTGGTAGATGTGATTGCTGCATTAAAAGAATACGGAGTTACGATTACCATCTATGATCCTTGGGCTAATACTGATGAAGTAAAGCAGGAGTATGATTTAGTCTCTGTTAAAGAATTACCTAATGAAAAATTTAGTGGAGTAGTTTTAACTGTCTCGCACAATGAGTTTAAACATATTGATTTTGCTTCATTGAAAAAAGAAAATTCAATAATTTATGATGTTAAAAATATTTTGAGTAAGTCTATAAAACATAAAACACTTTAAAAAAATAGATTTATTAATCTTTTAAGAGAGTTAAACAGTTCATGAAGAAAAAAATATTATTAATTTTCGGAACCAGACCAGAAGCAATTAAAATGGCTCCACTAGTTAAAGAATTTCAAAATCATCCAGATGTTTTTGATACGAAAGTTTGTGTAACAGCGCAACATCGAGAAATGCTAGATCAAGTATTAGATTTTTTTGAAATCAAAGCTGATTACGACTTAGATTTAATGAAGCCAGGACAAAATTTATATGGCCTAACAGCTACTATTATTGAGTCTCTAAAGCCAATTCTAGAAGAATTTACTCCAGACTATGTGTTTGTCCACGGAGATACTACGACGACTATGGCAGGCAGTATAGCGTCTTTTTATAGTGGAGCAAAAGTATGTCATGTAGAAGCTGGACTAAGAACTCATAATAAATTATCACCCTTTCCTGAAGAAATAAATCGTCAAATTACAAGTAGAATTTGTGACTATCATTTTGCTCCAACTGAAACTTCAAAGAGTAATTTACTGAAAGAAAATATTTCTGATAGTTCGATTTTAGTTACAGGAAATACGGTTATAGATGCTCTTTTAAAATCCGTTGAAAAAGTTAATAAAAATCCCAGTCAATTAATTCAAAATCTCTCAAAAAAAATAGGTAATAAAGAAGTTGTTTTAGTTACAGGACATAGAAGAGAGAATCACGGAGCTGGTTTTGAAAGAATTTGTCAAGCGCTAAAAAAAATTGCCAAAGATGATATAAATCGTTTGGTTATATACCCTGTTCATTTGAACCCAAAAGTACAGGAACCGGTTAATAGAATCTTATCAGGTGTTAATAATGTTATTTTAATAGATCCTGTAGCTTATCAAGATTTTATTTGGCTTATGAATAAATCTAAAATTATTATTACTGATAGCGGCGGTGTACAAGAAGAAGCACCAAGTCTAGGAAAACCTGTGTTAGTGATGAGAGATACCACCGAAAGACCAGAAGCTGTTGAAGCTGGAACTGTTTTGTTAGTGGGAACAAATGAAGATTTAATTGTTTCTAAAGCATTGGATTTACTTAATAATGAAGATAATTTTGTTAAAATGTCAAAATTGCATAATCCATATGGAGACGGCTTGGCGTCAAAAAGAATTGTAGATTTTATAAAAAAAATAAAATAATGAATCCAGAAGTAGTAATGATTGGCCTTGGATATATAGGGCTTCCAACAGCAGCGCTCATTGCATCAAATAACGTAAGAGTTCATGGCGTAGATATAAACCCTGAGGTGGTGGAAACAATTAATAGAGGAGATATTCATATCGTTGAGCCTTCTTTAGATATCGCTGTTGCATCTGCTGTTAAAAACGGCTATTTAAAAGCTGCTACAACAGCCGTTGAGGCTAATACTTATATCATAGTAGTGCCAACACCTTTTAAAGGAAAGAATGAGCCAGACATCTCTTTTGTGGAAGCAGCGACTAAATCGATTACTCCATTGTTAAAAGATGGCGATTTATACATCATTGAGTCTACCTCACCTATCGGGACTACAGAGAAAATGACGAATCTTATCTACAGTTTACGTCCTGAACTAAAAAATAAAATACACATCGCCTACTGTCCTGAGCGCGTATTACCTGGAAACGTAATGCATGAACTTGTTTATAATGATCGCGTTATTGGAGGTATTGATCGAGAGTCAACTAATAAAGCAATAGAATTCTATGCAAGGTATGTTAAAGGCTATTTACATGGGACAAATGCCAAAACCGCAGAGATGTGTAAACTGGTAGAAAACTCATCTAGAGATGTACAAATTGCGTTTGCGAATGAATTATCACTTATTTGTGATAAAGCAGGGGTTAATGTATGGGAGCTTATTACACTGGCCAACAAACACCCCAGAGTAAATATCTTACAGCCCGGATGTGGGGTTGGTGGCCATTGCATTGCAGTAGATCCTTACTTTATCGTCTCAGATTACCCTATGGAATCTAAAATTATTGGTACGGCAAGAGAGGTAAATAATTATAAATCTTTTTGGTGTGTAGAGAAAATCCAAACAGAGAAACTTAAGTTTGAACTAGAACATGGCAGGAAACCAAAAGTAGCATTAATGGGATTAGCTTTTAAACCCAATATTGACGATTTAAGAGAATCTCCAGCCAAGTACATTGCTCAAAAAGTATTACAAAATGATAATAATGGAGCCTACTTTATTGTGGAGCCAAACATCAAAGAACATAATGTATTTAAGTTAACTGATTATAAAAATGCAGTGCAAGAAGCTGATATTATTGCCTTTTTGGTGGCTCATGATGAGTTTAAGGATTTAGAAATAGAAACAAAGAAGGTAGTGTTGGATTTTTGTGGGGTAACTAATAAAAAAAATGAATAAAAATCTAAAAAATAAAGCATTAAATGGCTTGTTATGGAATTTTATTGATAACTTTTCTGTACAAATAAGTCAATTTGCTATTGGGATTGTACTAGCTAGAATCTTATCTCCAAATGATTTTGGATTAATTGGAATGCTAACAATATTCATTACTATTTCACAATGGTTTGTTAGTAGTGGTTTTGGACAGGCATTAATTAGAAAAAAAGATTGTACACAAGCCGATTATTCCACTGTTTTCTTTTTTAATATTCTTTCTGGAATACTTCTTTACATAGTTTTATTTTTCTCATCAGGTTTTATTAGTGATTTTTTTAATGAACCAGAATTAAAGCCACTTTTAAAAATACTTGGGATTAGTTTAATTATAATTGGTTTTACAATTATTCAACAAACACAATTAACAAAGCGATTAGATTTTAAACTGCAAACAAGAATATCTATAATTTCCTCTATAACTTCTGGAATTATTGGAATAGCATTAGCTTATATGGGTTATGGAGTGTGGAGTTTGGTTTATAAATCATTAATAGAATACTTTATTAGATCCTTTTTACTTTGGAAATATAATAGCTGGCGTCCAAGTTTGATTTTTGATAAAATTGCTTTTAAAGAACTGTTTAGTTTTGGTTCTAAATTGATGTTAAGAGGTCTAATTTATTCAATATTCAACAACTTATATTATGTTATCATTGGGAAATATTTTTCAACAGCAGATTTAGGCTTTTATACGAGAGCAGAACAATTTAACAGAATGCCTTCCTCTAATATTAATAAAGTAATAAATAAAGTGAGTTATCCCGTTCTTTCTGAATTACAACATGATGATAAAGCTTTAAAAGCAGTGTATAAAAAAATATTCATGTCATTAGTATTTATTTCATCTATTTCTATGTTAATTTTAGGTGCAATTGCAAAACCATTAATATTGACTTTATTAGGAGAAAAATGGTTGCCATCGGTCCCAATTTTACAACTGTTGTGCTTTGTCGGTTTATTATATCCTTTGTGTGATTTTAATTTAACAATATTAAAAGTAAAAGGAAAATCAGGGTTAATACTAAAGTTGGAAATAGTTAAAAGAGTATTATCAATACCCGTAATCATTATGGGCATTACTTACGGAATAAAAGTATTAATAATAGGAATGATTGTGTTATCTTTTTTTGAATTTTTAATTAATTCTTATTTTTCGGGTAAAGAAATTTCATACTCACTAAAAGAACAAATTTCAAACAACTTACCAAGCATAGGTCTAGCATTTGTAGTTAGCGCGATAATATATAATCTGTCATTAAATTTAGAATTCAACAATTTATTAATACTACTAATTTGTATAACATTATCCCTTATATTAGTTATCCTTATTTCTGAAGTGCTTAGGATTAAAGCTTATTTAAATATTAAAAGTATATTATTAGATAGTTTGAGAAAAAAAATAATTATATGCAAATGAAGATTTCAGCAATAATACCAGCTTATAATGTTGAAAAGTATATTAACAGAAGTATTAATAGCGCATTAAATCAAACCTACAAGCCTTTTGAAATTATTGTAATAGATGATGGTTCATCTGACAATACTGCAAAATTAGTGAAAGATTATGAAAATGACGTTAGATACATTTTTCAAGCTAACCAAGGGTCTTCCAGCGCAAGAAACCTTGGCATTGAGAAAGCAAAAGGTGATTGGATAGCCTTTCTGGATTCTGATGATGAATGGATAGAAACTCATTTAGAAAACTTTGTAAAAACTCACAAACTTTATCCAGAAATAAAATGGTACGGAGCTCCATATAGAATGCTCGATCAGGAATCAAAAAAAGAAGCCTTCAAAATTAAAAAAAGTCATTTAAATCAATTAGATAAACATGTGGTTTTTGATGACTATATGATGGCATTTCCACCTAGAGCCTATCTTTCTTCTCCAACCATGATTATACATAAATCTGTTTTTGAGGAAGTTGGTTATTTTGATATAACAAAAAAAACTGCAGTTGATTTAGATATGTGGTTTAGGATTGGCTTGGAATTTGTTAAAATTGGATATACTTACAAAGAAGGGGCAATTGTTTATCGCAGAAAATTTTCACTCACAGCTAATAAGATTTGGAATCCCACCAAAGCTATTAAACGATTTGAAGATTGCGAAAATATGGCCAAAGAATTAGGACCAAATTATGTTATTCGTGTTGAACCACGAATTATGTATTGGGTTATAAACTTGATGAAAGATTGTATTAGAAGACATGATATTAAAACTCTAAAAGAAATTAAAGAAAAATATTATTCAAGATTAATAATTAAGTATAAGGCCATTCTACTTTTTACGGCTCATTTTGCTTTTCTATTGAATATTATTAAAAAGATAAAAAATAATTAATGATTGTGAGTAATAATATCACTAAAAATATAATATCAAATAATAAGTACAGATTTACTGTCTTTTTTTTGGTCTATTCTATACCTCTAGTTTTAATCTTTGATTGGTTAATCAAATTAGATTACACTTCATTTCCTTTAGGTATTGTTTTTAAAGGAATAACAATCTTGTTCAATTTGAATTTATTTTTAAGAAAAGAAACCAAAATAGGTAAGTTTAAATTTGGAAAAATAGCTTTATTCTATTTATTTCTCAATATTATTTATGCGATGTTTTCTAATGAGGTAATTCAAAATTTATATTTATCAATTAGAATTTTATATTGGGTATCAACTTCAATTTCAATATTTTTTCTCTACAAAAATAATTTGATTAGTGTAAGTAAATTAAAATATATCTTTATTACAACAACAATATTGGGAAGCTTATTTACAATATACCTAATGTCTGATTCCGTTAAACATCAAAATGCGAGTGCATATTTATTATTATGGTGCTTTCCAATTTTATTATTATTTAAACAAACATTTTTATTACGTCTAGTACAATTTTTGGGAATAATATCTATTGTTTTAACAATTAAAAGAGGAGCTATTATTGCTTTGTTAATTTCAATCGTATGTTATGTATTTGGTAGTTTGATCATTAATAATAAAATAAAAAATAAAATTAAAACTCTTTTTTTAGGATTAGTTTTTTTATTATTTTCTTTTTCTGTAATTTTTTCTAATCAAGATAGATTTATAGAAAGATTTGAAGACAAAACTGGTTCGGGGAGAGACATAGTTTATAGTAATTTAATTGATACATATTTTTCAAGTGATTTAGATAATTTAATATTTGGATATGGTTTTAAGGGCGTAGAAAATCATCTTTCAACATTTTTGCATGGGAATAGCGAAGAAAGTGGTCCTGCAGCTCATAGTGATTTGTTGCAAAATATGTTTGATTTTGGCTTCTTTGGCATATTTTTTATGCTATTACTCCATTTATTTATTATTAATTTAATACGAGTTAATCTAAAGTTAAGATCAAGATTATTCCCAATAATATTAATGTATTATTCTATTTTCTTTCTAACCACGATATATTCATTTATCCTCAATGTTCCGGATGCAATATTTTTTGGAATATCAGCTGCAATATTTTCTGAAGAAACTAATCGAATTAAAAGGTCGTATCATATATGAATTTAACTGAAAAATATAAACAATATGGTTTTATTAACTTTCTTAAGAGGTTGTTTTTTGGGTCATTATCTATACTTGGAATAAGAATTGATAGTTGGCTGGTTTGTACACAATACATAAATGTTGCGAATCAAAAAGCCAAATCTATTGGTAGTGAGTTCAATGTAAAAGCGCTTGCATACTCAGATTTTGAAAATTCAAATAAGTTTGAATCAAATAAATTAATGAGTTTTAAATCAAGGTTTGATAAAAAAACTTTCCATGCTTATGGAGTATTTGATGACAAACACGAATTAGCATATTATTGTTGGATATCACTAAGTGATTTTCAATTTAGTAATGATGATTATAAAATGGATATCAGTGAAAATGAAGGATTATTATTTGATGCTTTTTGTTTTCCAGAATACAGAGGAAATAATCTGCATAATTTTATGAATATTTACAGATTAAAAAAATTAATTGAATTTAAAAAGTCTATCGCACTCGTTATACTTTTAAATGAAAATACTCCGGCCAGAAAATCTCAAAAAAAAGCAAGGTTTGTTTGTGAGAAACAAATCATCACAATAAATATATTTGGATATAAATACAATACTTTAAAAAATAAAATTATTGATTTATAATGATAAATTTAAATAATTAAATTCACAAAATAAGTTTCAATTGGTTCTCATGCTTAAATCACCCGATATTGTCAAATTGTAATAATGAATAAGTAAAATTGAGTTGTTTTGCTTTTTTAAATACTTTTATTAAAACACAAAATTTAAATATTAATAAATGAAAAAATTAACAGTATTTTTATTACTTATAATTTTTATTTCTTGTGATGTAGATTACAATTCTAAAATTATTTTGTGGGGTGATTCTCATATTGTTAGATACAATAACAAACATTGGTTTCCAGGTTTTTTATCCGAAAATAATGGTGTTTCTGGTTTAAAAATAAATGATTTAAAAAATAATTTTGAATTAGCAAATGAGGAATTAATAATTATTCAGATTGGGACTAATGATATTTTGAATAGATTAATTGAAAATGAAAATTGTGAAAATATTATAGATTCAGTAACTGATAATTATTTATCATTAATAGAGGTTTTAGAAAATTTCGATAGAGTTATAATTACATCAATTATTCCAACTACAAAAAATTACATAAATTCAAATTGTGATATCACACATATTTATTACACAATTAATCAAAATCTTGAAAACATATTACTTTCATATCCAAATTTAGAATTTATAAATTTAAAAGATGTGTTATACGACGAAAATAAATATCTAAGAGATGAATACTCAAATGACGGAATTCATATTAATTATGACGGTTATGGCCAGATAACAAATACAATTTATGAAATTATTTATTAGTTTATTTTTCGCTTTGTTAACTACTCCTTTTTTATGTAATTCTCAAATAATGAATAATAATTTATCATTCACTGAAGTTTTAAGTATTGGGGTTAATAATGATAATTATTTAGGTGTTAATTATCGGTATGATGATAGATTAACATTTTTCTTTGATCATACTTTCTATACTGAGAAAATAAATTATCAACGTTATGATTTCGGGATTAATTACAAAATATTAAACAGAGAAAGATTTAGTTTTAATCTTCAATCTTCAGCCTTTGGAACACATTTGAATTTCAAACCACTATTTTATATTTCACCAGAATTTTTTTTTAAGTCTAAATATTTTCAAACCAAATTCAAATTAGATATTGGAAAAAATTTTTTTCAAGAACCTAAATGGAATTTAAATATTTTTGTAAATATTTCGAAAATAACAATTAATAATTATGTAAAACAAAGTACACATTCATACTATAGATCGATTGACCACAAATTAATAGGTTCGGAGTTATTGTATATACAAGGTAATTTGTTAATTAGAGGAGGTTTTGAAATTCCTGATGATTTAAATAAAAAATTTATTCATTTTAAAATAGGAACAATAATTAGTTTGAGAAACAAATTATCACAATAAATATATTTGGATGTAAATACAATAATTTAAAAATAAAATTATCAATTTATAATGATAGAAATAAATTACAATGAATTTATCGAGTTATCAAAAAAATTTAATGATAAGCCATTTGATGTTACTCCGGCTTTTGCAGATTATCAAATATCAAAGGGCATTGATTTAAAATTCTATATTGATTCATTGCAGCAACCCATGATTTTATATTGGGCAGAAGTAAAGAAAGTTAAAATTATTGGATTAGTTTTAAATATCCATGGGCCTATTTATAGTGACGATATTTCGAATAAACAACTTCAAAAATTTTATAAAAACATTACCTGTTTAGAATATAATGGGTTTTTTATTAATTCAACTTTGGAATATTCAGTTTCATTTGAGGAAAATATTAGACGAGCTGGTTTTAAACGTCCAATTGGTCAGGCCAGTACTAATTTAACAATAGTTGTTGATACTTTTAATTTTAATCCAGACCCAAACTGGAGAAGGAATTTAAAAAAGGCTTCTAACGCAAGTTATACGGTAGAATCAAAAAAAGAATTGAGTCTTGATGATTGTTTAATAATGGAAAGTCTTCATAAGGAAAATGCAGAATCTAAAAAGTTATCTTATGCACTTAAAGCAAACCAAATTTATAAATTATGCAAAGCTTCTAATATTGAAGTTTTCTTTTTGAAATTAGAAAATAAATTTATAGCTGCAAGGATCATCAGCATAGAAGAAAATATTTCATATGATATTTTTGCGTGTAATTCTTTTAAATCAAGATTAGATGGTGCAACTCAATTTTTAATGCAATATATTTTTGATTACTTAAAAAATCAAAATATTCAATATTTTGATTTTTCTCGAATTCCTCTTGGAAGAAAAGGTGCTTATGGCGTTTATGAATTTAAAAAGTCAACTAGGGGTAAACTATTACAGTATAACAGTGAATGGGTGTTTTTTAAAAACAAAAAACTTAGACACTTATATTACTTATATAATTTAATCATTAATAAGAAAGATTTTTACTAAAGATGATCGAAGTTTCAAATAAAATTAGATTTTATTTTGGTAATATTTTTGGCTACTTAATTTATTTATTATTAGGTAAAAAAATACTATTAAATAAAATTAATAAAACTAAAATCTTATCAATTTATTTTCACAACCCCTCTGTATCGGTTTTTGAAAAGATTATAAAATGGTTAGTCAAGTATGATTTTACGATAGTCTCCATTAATCAACTTCAGCAAATTTTGGATGGAACTAAAGTTAATACTAATAAGACAGTGTTTATATCTTTTGATGATGCATGGTCAGAAAATCTTAAATTAATTCCAATACTAGAAAAATATAATGTACCAATAACATTATTTGTTCCAACTAAAGCTATTGAAGATGGAGATTTATGGCTAAATATTGTTAGAAATGGATACTCTAAAATTGATGAGTCTATAAAAAGAGGTTTCAGCCTAAAAAATTTAAAGAATATATCCTATAAATATCACCAAGAATTATATCTAGCTACTAAAAACAAATCAATTATAACGAGGAGGATAATGACAAAGAACGAATTAATTAAATTTTCGAAATATGCTTCAATTGGGTCTCATACCGTAAATCATCCTATATTATCAAATTGCAATAATGAACAAGTCAAATTTGAGTTGGAAAATTCTGAGAAAACATTAAATGACTGGGGGTTAGAAATTAACCGATCATTTGCTTATCCTAATGGCTCGTATAATAATAAAATAATTGATATCATCAAAGAGTCAAATTATAAGTATGCTTTTACAACTCAGCCTCAATTTGTTGACTTATCTAAAAATGAATTTAATTATGAAGTACCTAGGATTTGTATTCCAGACAACTTAGGTGAGTATGAAAATTTAGCAAGAATGTCAACCCTTTGGATAAATATTTTAAAATAATAGTAAATGGTGAAGATTTTATTTTTAGGAGATATCAGTTTAAATAATTGTTACAATAAATTTTACGAAAATGATATTAATCCGTTCCGAGGTATAGAACAACTATTAAAAAAATCAGATTTTAATATTGGTAACTTGGAGTGTTTAGCCAAAGGAGACAAAGGAGAAAACGAATTAAAATATCCTAGATTAGGTACCAAGGCTAAAACACTAAACTTATTAAAACACTTAAATTTAAAAGTCGTCACATTAGCCCATAATCACGTTTATGATAACTTATTAGATGGCTACAATAAGACTATTGAACAGCTAAAAAATAATAATATTCAATTTCTTGGAGCTGGGTTATCAATTGATGAGGCTGAAAAAGAAATAATCTTAAATGAAAAAGGGGTTAAAATTGGATTATTAAACTTTGTGACTTCAAATACTAACCCAAAGATGCCCAAAAATGCAGAGGTGTATTTGAATTTTTTTGAGATTGATAAAATTGAAAAAAAAATTAAATTATTAAAACGAAAAGTAGATCACGTAGTTGTTTTATTGCACTGGGGAGGACGCGTTGAAGAAGGATTTTACCCCGATTTTATTCAACCAGTTTTATCCAGAAGAATGATTAATTGTGGAGCTGATTTAATTATTGGAGGACATTCTCATACTGTGCAACCTTTCGAAATTTATAAAGGAAAACATATTTTTTACAGTTTAGGAAATTTTTGTTTTGATGACATTATTCATGATGACAAGGTTTTTGAAATTGGTAGATATAGAAAGAGAAAAACAATAATTCCTAAAGTTACTTTTCTAAAAAAAACATATAATGCTGAGGTTATTCATGCTAAAAATAATAATTTGTTTATTCAACTTAATAAAAGTTTTTTTATTAAGTTGAAAATGAAATGGAGAAATTTAATATTTAAACATATTAGAAATAATCAGTTATTATGGAATTTTTACTTTTGGCACCTCAAGAAAATAGTTCCGATTAAAATGTATTTTATTGAAGCTAATGAAGGTGTTTTTAAAAAAATTATCAATTTAGATTTTAATAGAGTACTGAGATATATACAAAAATAATTATGGAAAATGTCTATTTGCTAACAAACCATAGAGGTGCATTTGGTAATAAATATAAAGCACACCCACACCATAGTGGTATGGATAAAAAAAGATTAACTACTTGTTTTGAAATACATAATTACAAGGCAGTATTTATGTCTCCGTCTGAAATAGACTTCAGAGATACTAAGTATAAGGACAGTATCGTACTGTATACGACTACAGAAGATAATAAAGAATACTACAAACTATATATTGAAGATATTGTGTTAGGCCTTGAAGCAATTGGAGCTAAGGTTTTACCGAATTTTATTTGTCTCAAATCTCATCACAATAAGGTGTTTATGGAGATCTTACGAGATGTTCAAACTTTTGAACCCTTAAACAATATTGAAACTCAAAAATTTGGTACTTTAGAGGAGTTTCAGAGACATTATAAAAAAGGGGAAGATAATGTTGTTGTTAAAATGGCATCAGGTGCATCTAGCTTAGGTGTGTTCTTAGGAAAAGGATATAATGATTTGTTGAAAAAAGTTAAAAATGCTAGTAAGACATTTCATTTTAAAAAGGATATTAAGGAGCGATTGAGGAAATTTAAGCATAAAGATTATATTCCTGTTTCCAGTCATAGAAATAAATTTATAACTCAGAATTTCGTCCCTAATCTAACTAATGATTGGAAAATATTAGTCTATTTAGATAAGTACTATATTGTTGAAAGACCAGTTAGAGAAAATGATTTTAGAGCAAGTGGGAGCGGTAAAGAAAAGTATTTGTTTGGAACCAAAGCTAATTTTCCTGAAGGTATTTTTGATTATGCCAAGTCAATATATGATAAGTTAAACTCTCCAATGTTATCAATAGATATTGCCTACGCAAACAACCAATTTTATACATTAGAGTTTCAATTTACTGGTTTTGGTACATCTGGCCAACAATTATCTGAGAACTATTTTTCACTTCAAAATGAAAAATGGATATCTGTTAATGAGAAATTAGAGTTAGAAAAAGTATATGTGGATAGTATTATGAGTTATTTAGGCAAAAGATAATGATATTTAATTCTCTAGAGTTTGGGATATTTTTACCATTAGTTTTTATTCTTTATTGGTTTTTATTTAAGAATAAATTAAGTGCTCAAAATTTTTTAATAGTTGCAGCGAGTTATGTATTCTATGGCTGGTGGGATTGGAGATTTTTATCACTAATAATTTTCAGTACACTTATAGATTATTTTATTGGTATATCTCTTGAGAAAGAAGAAAGATTAAGTTATAGAAAACTGCTATTATGGTCCAGTATATTTGTGAATTTAGGATTTTTAGGATTCTTTAAGTATTATAATTTTTTTGTAGATAGTTTTGTAGATGCCTTCTCCTTTTTTGGTTATAAATTTGGGTCTAGTTCACTTAATATATTATTGCCTGTTGGCATTAGTTTTTATACGTTTCAAACATTAAGTTATACAATTGATGTTTATAAAAAGAATTTAAAACCGACTAAAGATTTTTTTTCATTTGTAGCTTTTGTTAGTTTTTTCCCTCAACTTGTTGCTGGCCCAATTGAGAGAGCAACAAATTTATTACCTCAATTTCATAAGAAAAGGATTTTTAATTACAAAAGTGCCTCTGATGGTATGCGGCAAATTCTTTGGGGTTTATTTAAAAAAATTGTTATTGCTGATAATTGTGCGATTTTTGCAAATCAAATTTTTGATAATTATCAAGATTACTCCGGAAGTACATTATTATTAGGCTCTGTTTTTTTTGCACTACAGATTTATGGTGATTTTTCTGGATATTCAGATATAGCAATAGGAACGTCTAGACTCTTTGGATTTAATTTAAAACAGAATTTTGCATTCCCTTATTTCTCTAGGGATATTGCAGAATTTTGGAGAAGATGGCACATATCATTATCTACATGGTTTAGGGACTATTTGTACATCCCGCTTGGAGGCAGTAAAGGAGGGGTTTGGAGTAAAATTAAAAATACATTTATCATCTTTATAGTAAGTGGATTATGGCATGGAGCAAATTGGACTTTTATTTTTTGGGGTTTTTTAAATGCATGTTATTTTTTGCCTTTAATGATTTTAAACAAAAACAGGAGATATACAGATACAATAGCAGAGGGCCGTCTCCTGCCAAGCTTTAAAGAATTTATAGGAATGTCTTTTACATTTTTTATAACTTGTGTAGCTTGGATTTTTTTTAGAGCAGAAAGTATAAGTATAGCCTTCGATTATTTAAAAAGAACTTTTAATGATTCGTTGTTTTCAATTCCTTCTGTATTTCCGAAGGTTTTGTTTATGATTATTGGGTTTTTTATTATTGTTGAGTGGTTGCAAAGAAATGAACAGCATGGATTAGAGATTAGCAAAAATTTAACAGAGGACGAAAAAGATAAGTTTCTTTTTTTAAGATGGTCTTTTTATGTTATATTGATTTTAATGATTTATTTTTTAGGTAACTTTGATACAGATATAGAATTCATTTATTTCCAATTTTAAATCCTAATTTTTGAGAAAATTTATAAAGAAAACTATTTTATTTTTATTACTTTTAGTTATAATTAATTTAACTTTTCACTGTTTTTTAACAAAAGAAGTAGTTTTTAATAAATACATATACAATGGACAGAACTTAGAAAAATATAATGTATTTATTCTAAGTGATTCACATGGTGAAGCATTAAAAAACCTTACAAATCAATTTAATATTTTTAATTTTTCATATGTTGGTGATAATTACCAAGACATGTATTACAAGTTACTTTATCTGTCCTCGCATATAGATTCTAATGATGTTATACTAATTACAGTTAACCATCACACATTATCGAAATATAGAGATGTTTCTAATAATACTATTAGAAATCTTATGTACGTAAATAATATTGAGAATGTATTTGATGATGACTTAAATACTGAATTTCATAAAAGTAAACTGTTTAAAAAGGTTCCTCTTTTAGTAGGAAATTATGGTAGTTTTTATTTTGATTACATTAAGAATCATTTAAAAGATGGTTTTTTTGATGATTTAAGTTTTGCTAATGTGCCAGCTATCAAGCAAAAGAAACAAATAGAAAGTAGGTTTAATCAACAGTTTGGCAATGACGATAATAGTGAAAAAGGGCTTTTCTTTTTGAATAAAATAATTGAAATAAGCAAAAAATATAAGTTTCAACTAAAAGGAATTAAATATCCTGTGTCAAATTTATACTACAATAAGATTAAAGATTTTGATATGAATGCTGAAATGGTCTTAACTTTAAATAACATTGAGACTATTGATTTTCAAAAGAAGTACTTTTTTTCTGATGATATGTTTAAAGATCAAGATCATCTTAATAAAAAAGGAGCTCAAGTTTTGTTAGAAAAACTAAAAGTCATTTTAAATTAATAATTTATTTTAAGTGAATAAAAAAGACACTAAAACATTAATCTTAGTGCCTTCTCAAGATTATCTAGGAGGAGTTTATAATTTCTATAAAAATTTAAAAATTTGTATAGATGATGACACCTTATATTTTCATGTTGGAGAATCAAAATTTATAGTTAAAAATAAGGTTTTAGTTTTCTTTATTTATGTATTCAAATTTATTAAAGAGCTTCGAAAGGTTAAACCTAAAACCATTATTTTAAATCCGTCTTTAAATTTAAATGCTGTGTTAAGAGATAGTCTGTATCTTATTATCGCTAAAGTTTTCAGAAAAGAAGTAATTGTGTTCTGGAGAGGATGGAATTTTAACAACGAAAAGTATTTAAAATTTCCTTATTCAATAGTTACCAAATTGCTTTTAAAATCTGATAAGACTATCGTTCTGTATTCAGAAATTGGAAATTCTTTAAAAAAATTAGGGTACGAAAATAAAGTCTTTGAGCTCACTACCATGGTTAGTGATTTAGCTTTTAATTATCAAATCAAAACACAAGAGCAAGATGTTTTTAAATTGATTTTTTTATCTAGAGTAGAAAGCTATAAAGGAGTTTATGAATTATTAAAGGCTTATGCTATTTTAAAGAAAAAATATCCTGATTTTGAATTGATAATTGCAGGAAATGGAAATGAACATCAAAACTTACTGAATCTAGTTAAAGAAAATGATGTTAAGGATGTGACGTTTGTGGGGTATGTTAAAGGTGACGAAAAATATAGTTTACTTGCATCTGGGGATTTATTTGTGTTTCCATCTTATTCAGAAGGAATGCCAAACGCAGTTTTAGAAGCTATGGCAGTAGGATTACCTATTGTAACGACACGTGTTGGAGGTATAAACGACTTTTTCATTGAAGATAGAATGGGAAGTTTTATAGAAAAAAAAGATGTACAAAGTATTGTTAATAAAGTTGAGTATTTATATTTAAATAAAAATTTAAGACAACAAATTAGTAATATAAATATAGATTATGCTTCTAAAACATTTAAAGGCGAAACCGTATTTAAGAAACTTAAAAATGTAATTAATAATTAACGTTTTGAATAAAAAGCCGATTTTATATGATATTAAAATCATAACTGGAATAACCATAATTCTAGTTGTGATTGGTCATTTAGCGTCAAGAGGTCAAGAAGATATTGACTTTTACATAAAAATTAAAAGTATTATCTATAAGTTTCATATGCCTTTATTTTTATTCCTTTCTGGATATATCGCTTATTATACATATCCTCAAATAAAATCAATTAATGACTATTCTTCCTATGTTAAGAAAAAAATAATTCGCCTTTTTCCAGCATATTTAATTATGTCATTAATCTTTTTTGCAGGTAAATATGCTTTAGGGAAAAATACAGAATTAACAGAAGGAATTTTAAATATATTATTTTACCCTGCAAATAGTAACGGTAGTTTCTTATGGTATATATATGTTTTGTTCTTGTTTAATTTATCTATGCCTATTATTGATTACCTAGTAAAGAATAAGTTTATAATCTTTTTTACAATCAGTGTTTTAATATCTTCTTTTATAAAGTTTCCTGAGTTATTATCACTAAACTTTTATTTCTGGTATTTACCTTTCTTTATTTTAGGATGTTATTTATCTACCAAGCGAGAAACCTATATGCCTATTTTGAAGAAATTTGGTTTAATTATTTTTAGCATATTTATAATTTGGATGGTTCTAGAGTTTTTAGGGATAATCAATGTTCATAAAAACATAGTAAGTTTCTTGGCTATAATTGGAATAGCTTATGTTTCCTCAATAAAAATAGTTAGAAATACTTTCTTTGAAAAAATGGGAGATAACTCTTTCTATATTTATTTATTTAACACCATGTTTACTGGTCTAATTTCTGTTTTTTTGATAAAATATTTCGGAAAACAATTCTTTTATGAAAAGTTTTATTTTTTAGCACCATTTTTAGTTTTCATAGGCTTATACTTGCCTATACTACTTCAGAAATATATAATAAGTAAAGTACCTTTTTTAAAAAATTGGATAAGATAAGAATGGATAAAAAAGTTTTTAATACAAGTTTCATAAAACTTAAAAACTACAGCGAGTCTGAAAGCTTTAAAGGATGGGATCCCTACGACGGCTTAAACTCTAAAGTATTCCAGGCCTTACCAATAAAACATTGGGATTTAGCACGTTTGGCTTGGATTCAAGGTTTTAAAAGAAGCCCTATAAATTTTAGGCAGCTTTTATTAGTTCCCAAACAACACAATGCCAAAGGGATCGGCTTATTCTTGTCCGGGTATTGTAACTTGTATGACTTAGCTTTAGAGGGGGAAACTGCGTTTGGTACCAAAGAGGATTTATTATCTAAAATAAATGAACTTGCGCGTTTATTAAACGAACTTAAAAACACGAAATTTTCTGGTGCTTGTTGGGGGTATAATTTTCCATGGCAAGCACGTCGTTTGTTCTTATTCCCAAAAGATACACCAACAGTGGTGACTACTACTTTTTGTGTGGAGGCTTTGTTTAAAGCTTATGAAATTACAAAAAATGAAGATTTTAAAAATTTGGCACTTTCTGCTGCAGATTTTGTGATGAATGATTTAAATAGAACCCCACATCATTCAGGTTTTTTGTTTTCATACAGTCCTTATAAAGGAAATAACACCGTTTATAACGCCTCTTTACTAGGCGCTAAAACACTAAGCTTGTGTTACAAGTATTCGGGAGAAAAAATTTATATGCAAACCGCATTAAAAGCTGTAAAAGCGGCTTGTGATGGCCAAGATAAAGACGGCTCCTGGGTATATGGTCTATTGCCTGTTCAATCTTGGATTGATAGTTTTCATACAGGATATAATCTAGATGCGATTATCATGTATCAAGTATGTACTGGAGATCACCAGTTTGAAGAAAACATCAAAAAAGGGTTTGATTATTACATCCAAAACTTTTTTGAAAAGGAGGGTGTACCAAAGTATTATAATAACACCATGTACCCAATTGACATTCATTGTCCAGGTCAATTATTTGTGACCTTATCAAAATTAAATAAATTTAAAAATAACAAAGTCTTGGCAGAAAGCGTACTTAATTGGTCGATACAAAATATGCAATCACCTAAAGGTTTTTTTTATTATCAGTTTAAAAAATTGATTAGTTCTAAAATATCCTACATGCGATGGTCTAATGCCTTTATGTTTAATGCAATGAGTTACTATCTTAAAGAAAATCACACTCTAGATGTTTAGCAAAGTTGTAAATGGTGTAAAGGTATATGCCCCTAAATCTAGGGAGGCATTAATTGAATATTCAATTAAGCATCAAAAAATATTAGTGGCCATAAATGCAGAGAAAATTTTGCATGCCACCGATGAAAGCCGCCATATTATAAATAGAAATTTAGGTTATCCAGATGGTATTGGTGCTGCATGGGCTCTTAAAAAGAAAGGTATAAAAGAAGTTGTTAAAATACCAGGGTGTGAGTTGTGGTTAAATATTATAAAAAAACATTACAAGGTAAAATCTTTTTATTTAGTTGGTGGTAAACAAGCTGTAATTGAAAGTACAGTAATTAAATTAAAAGCTCAATTTGAGGGAATTCATATTTGCAATTTTAGAAATGGATATATTAAAACTGAAACGGAAGAGTTAGCCTTAATTGAAGATATTAAAAAGCATAAGCCAGACATCGTTTATGTTGCAATGGGCTCGCCTAAACAAGAAATATTAATGGAGCGTATTCAAAAATCACATGATGCAGTTTATCAGGGT
>Ga0115001_10001341_pt1 | contig 19021 bp, 3 predicted proteins | sample ArcticOcean_MG_C_12_FD_89869 | JGI IMG/M metagenome (GOLD analysis project Ga0115001, IMG submission 89869) | Marine microbial communities from western Arctic Ocean - ArcticOcean_MG_CB8_130 | ecosystem: Environmental > Aquatic > Marine > Oceanic | place: Arctic Ocean: Canada Basin | collected... | reverse complement strand
ATGAAAACGATGATGAAAACGATATTAACAATAACAATAGAAATAGCGGTAATAGTAGCGCAAACGACGACGACGACGACGACGCGACGGCTAAAAACCTAGGCGCTTTACGACTCACGCTCGCAACTTCGCACGACCACGGTCGCTCGTGGCAAAAAGTAGTCACTTTCCGCGACGGCGCCGACACCCACAACGTGCGCAAGACCCTCGGTTTAAGAGTAAGAGACCCTTGGCTCTTACAACACGGCTGTAAAGCTTTCGTCGCTTATTCGAGAGATTACCACGCGTTGGAGTATTCATCGAAATTCGCTCGAGCGCAACTCGAGAACGACCGCGAGCTCGGCATCCGCGTCAGTCACGTCGATATGTAATCATACAGTAAACACACAAACTCGCCCTGCGCGTCCGATCCAAAAGCTTCGACATTTTTTATTCCCCTAAATTGCTAAATCCTAAATATATAAAAATAGGGGGGTTTTCTTAAAAAACTCATTCCCCTCTTTCCAAAGACGCGTTTCTGAAACAATCGAAAAACGAATAAAAATGGTAAGTTTATTAATTGATTAATTAACCCGCGTCGGCCCCGATCGCTCTCGAAGCTCAAGAAACGACGCAAACTCGCTTCCCTCTCTGCTTCATCTCTCTCTCTCTCTCTTTCTTTACGTTCGTCGCGTGTTCTTCGATAACGAACAGGTTTTGATTTCATCACAGAATTGTTCCGAATTGGAAAACCTTGTAGTTTCCCTCGTTTTAGTAGGGGAAATAAACATTCCTAGAAAATACGCTCTCACAAAGCGTACTCGCGCTTGAACGAGAACTGATAAAGAATCTTGATCGTTGACCATGAACACTTTCTTCTGCTTTACGCGTGTTAAATAAAAACAGGTTGGTTCCAAGACACAGAAAACGTCGCAGATCATAAATAAACGAACGATCTCGACAGTGCTTAAGGTGCTCCCATTGGCTCTGTATGTCAGGGCGGCGGCGTGTAAGTTCGGCGTCCCGATACTTGGGTGCGACGGCCCGTTATGTCCAGTCGCGATCGGTAAAAAAGGGAACTGTCAACCAACGGCGAACACGCAGGAGTGCATGGCATGGTGCGAGCATGGATGGCAGCCATGGGCGAACGGATTATTGCGAGCGTTTAAGATACCGTATAAAATCGCGTGCTCGAAGAAGGACGGGTTCATGTTCATGAAGATCATCGCTTCGGTCGAGTTACTCGGGTACGCGATGTTATGGGCGATGCCGAGAAAAGGCGCGTTCTTGTTGTCGTTGGTCATGGTTTTCGGTATTCATTTTCATATGACGCATATGAAGGACAGCGTGGATAAGCTCGGTTTACAGTTCGTGTTGTTATTCGCGAGTATTGCGGTTTACGCCTTGGAAGGCGCGAAGAGCGGGACAAAGCCAAAGCCGCCAAAGAGCAGCAAGTCAGCGTCGAAGAAGAGAAACTGATTATCGTGATGTGATTACGAAGAAGTAAACGATATGTGTGAAATTGCTTGAGTGTGTTTGTGTGTGTTTGATGTTGTATTAATTATTTATTCAAACCTTTCTCTCACCGAATGATATCTCTCACCGAAATATAGCTTCGACCACCAACTTGAGAGAGCGTATCGATATCGTTCGCAGCTTGTAGTTTAATAACCAACTCTAACGTTTTCTTCGAGAACGAAAAGCACGCTTCTGAATTTCCAAATTGGTCGCGACTTTGTTGATCTAGAGCTAACGCCTCCGAGCGACGAATATGCTCGCGAATTGTTGGATCTGGTTCATCAACGAGCGCTTGCGAAAGATTTTTCAAAGAGACCGAAAGACCGGGCGTATAAAATACTTCTGGAGAATCCTTACGCAGCCACGAGTTAATCTCGTCGCAAATCGCCAAGTATACCAAAGTTGGTTTAACAGCGAATGAAATCGGGAGCTTAACCTCCGCAGCGTCGCCATCCACCTCTCTAAGTTGTACGCTTGCACTTTGCTGAACTTGCGCCCCCGAAGCCGTGGTAGAGGTAAAGACGCCTCGTAAGCCATCATCTCCGCACTTTAAAGCAAAAACTGCAGCTCTTCGCGTGAAAATCTTAATTGCACTCTCCCATCTTTCTTTCGTAAACGTCATAGCGGCATACAAAAGAATTGCGTACATATCGTTCTCAAAAGCTTCGACGTCGAAGGCTTCGTCAAAAAACGCAATGTCGCCACTGCCATAGTCTTCATCGACCAAGGCGTTTGCCAAACGCGTCCACTCCTCTCTCTGAGCAATATCACGTTTTTTTCCGATACTCAATGGTGAAGATGAAGATGATTGCCTTCGTAAAGGCGAAGCAGAAGGATCTGCGATAGACGAAGGATTTTTCGACGCGTCAAATATATATTCCCCGTGGAATTGCATGAGACGCAACAACTGCGGCAACAAAGACGCGTTTGATTCGCGTTCGCCTCCTCTGGACTCTATAGAGAAAGAGGAATTCGTAGCAAATCGGCCGATCAAAATGACGCAATCAAACGTAGCCACTCTGAAACGATCAGAACGCATGGCAGATGACTGTCTGTTCATCGGCATTGCTCGTCCTACATTGTCCCACCATGAGTCAACTGCAAGACCATATCTACGTCTTCTTTCTTCGTACTCTTCGTCACACGTAGATGTTCGTTCGGCAGCTCGTAAATCCGAGGACGTCCATACGGGAAGCACGTTGTTGCATAACGTTTCTGCATTTCGTAAAGTAGCGCCTTCCCATTCTCGTTTCGGTGGTCGGCGATTTATATCAGCTCGTTTGGCTTGCAAGTGACACGAAAAGTGAATTGCGTTGAAGTGCGAAACGGACGAACATCCTCTCGTAGCGTCAACTTTTGGGTCTATGCTCACAGAATTGTTATTACGGCCATGAAAGCCTCGTCCTCCAAATAAAGCAGAACGTAACGAGCCTGAAGCAGAACCCGGTTGACGCATATCAATGATCTCGATAATATCACCATCTTCATCATGCATCATATCGTCGTTTTCATCGTCGTCGTCTTCTCCCATGTTCTCGTCATCGACCATGTAATTAGCAGTAGCGTCTTCTCTCGAAAATTTGACAGAAGATTGCGGCATCTTTATCGGAGTGCAGAAACAATACAAACCCAAAGTTTCGTTTGGATTTTCGTTAATAGACTCATAGCATACTCTGCATCGCAACGCACTTTCATTACCATCATCGAGCGCGGAATCTTCTTCCAATTGGCTCTTGAACGACTCTGAAACTTCAGCCTTGACTTCAGACTGTTCTGTTTTCATCATTCCCATTTCTTTGAGCATTTGCTCTCGTTTCTTCTTCGCTAGCTCTCGTTTTTCCTCCTTAGTTTTCTCGCGCATGTTTTCAATTTCAGTCTTGGCTTCAGTCGAGGCATCTTCAATCGTCTCCAAAGCTTTCTCTGCCAGAGTGCCTAATCCACGCGGGACGACCACACTTTCCAACGTGTGCAAAGTTAAGAGCAAGTTGTATGATTGAGCGGCAGCGACGGCAGTTTTTTCACAGTCTCTCGACGTTGCTTCGAGGATTTTCAAAGCGAACGGCAAAGCCTTGTATTTAATCATCGCTTGCTCGAAAGCTGCAGAGCTACGAGGCTCGTTATTGACGACCATGTGTACGATGTAAGATCGAATGATTGGCATCGCCGGGATCGCGAAATTCTCCCGAAATGATCTACCATGATCATCATGCGGCGCGCAGCGAACAATTTTAATCACCGATTCTAGAGCGAGCAAGTCACACGAGTGCGGATCTCCTTCGCCGCTTCCATCGTAATTCAAAGTTTTCAATGCGTTGACGCAAAATTTTATCAAATGCGCAGTCGCCGTAGTGTCTGCACATGCAAGTCTTGGCAGCACTCGTGCCAAGACGTCGCACCTCTTTGGTTCTCCGTCTTTAACGCATCTTTTCAACTTGTCCAGAAACGATCGAGATACGGAAGCCGCGTCGAATAGATTCTTGTCTTCTTCGTGCATTGATTCTTCATCAAAGTCGATTCCTGAACCACCGACCCCAGATGCCTTCAAATCAATAATCGAGGGCGTTGAAACTCTTGGTGGCGGCGTTAATGGTCGCAAGCTAGTTGTGATTTCATCAACAGTATTAGATATCTCTAAAGCAGCGTCAACGCTAAGACCAGCCTCTGCTGATAACGCGGATAAATCACCACCATTGATTGTCATTAAAGTTCCTGAAGCCTTTGATTGCTCTTCGGCTAATAAACAATCCACAACTTTCAAAATACCGTTTGCTAGGACATCTTCCCGCGCTTCAAACGCCCTCGCGGCTTCACGGAGTAGATGTGGAAGTGCATTATTATCCAATAACGTATTCCGATTTTCTTTCAATTCACAAGCTGCCTGTAAAAGCGCAAGAACATCAGTACTGTCGCTCATTTTCCTCACAAATGCAAGATCCTCTCTCGAAACGCAAAGTTCTTTGAGGATTGGTTTGATCCTTGCAGTACGAGAAATCGTTGGAATGAGAGCTACGAGCGCAGAAAGCCCATCATTAAACCGCAAGCACGAAGTCGATTCGAATCGAACTTCCGGGTCATCCATGTTGATCTCCGATACAACTGAATCAATCCGGTCTTCAGTGGCTTCTCCATCGAGGCCGCTCAGACGATATGTGATAGACATTGGCGGAATTCTCATACCTCCGAGTCGAGTTTGAGGGCTTCCACTATTTGCCTGTTGTTGCATTGGGACCCAAAATTTCTCACAAACGTCGACAACTTTAAGATCGAGTGAGATGATCTTGTTTCCGCACGACAGTAATTCCATCCCAAAGTCATCTTCAATTAAACCAACAAGATCGAGTTGCGTACAGATAAAATTCTTTACATCCCGGAAAGTTGGCGTTGACTCTGTTTGCACCTCGTCCCCAAAAAAAACACCATCAATACTCACATCTACGGCGTTTGCTGCATCAGATGATGTCGTATTTCCTTCGTTGTCACCAACTGGAATTTGTGCAGCAACATCATATGGAGATGGAGACATGTGTCCGCGGATAAACTCTTCTTGAGTTGACGATTTTACTAAACGAACTAAACACGTGCGTTTCGGCTTTGGTTTCGGGAGTGCGCATCGCTTAAGCTCATCTAACACTGCACCCATGGGTAGAATAATATCGCCACTATTATCTGCATTAGTTTGTGCAGAACGAGAATTTGCATTAGCGGCTGAGCGCAATAACTCGAAGCACGTGCCTGCGACTGAAGTCCTCACCGCGACATCAGTGTTTTCACTATAGCACGTATCCAAAAGCTCAGCCAAGATGACGTTTGCCGAAATTGCGTGTGGTGCCCTTTGCGCTGCGAGCGCTCTCGCTATCGTAGCAGAGAAAGTTATCGCTCTTATATCATCCTCAATTATTTTCACTCGAATTTGATTTTCATCTGACGAGACTATTTTTGTCGCGCATAACTTTGCACATCTTTTCAGAGCAAGACCAAACGATGGATCGACGAGTGAACGTCTCCTGGCATTTTTTTCACTCTGAACCCAAGCAAATTTGGCAACTTCGAGGAGCATTTGCGTTAAAGTTCTGACTGAGAGCTTCACGATGTTATAATTCGTTTCATCCACGTCAATTTCATCCATGGAAGAAAGATTAGATTCTGCAAAAACAAAAGAGTCATCCTCTATTATGAACTCACTCTTAGAAGCACCTTCGAGAGTATCATAAAAAGATTCAGCCGCTGCATCATTTGCAACGACATCTACGTTCGTCAACAATTCTATAAGAGATTTCAAAACAGCAAGTCGCTCGTCTTTCGTTCCTTTTGAGATTGCAATTAGAGCACTCGCAGCTAATCTTACTGTTTCATCCTCTAAAGCGTGGGAGTTAATAAAGCATTCAATGCATCCAGTGACGGCATCAATGTCCTCGTTATCCATTCTTCGTCTCCCTCCTGGACGAGCAACAGCATCTTGCTCAAAAAGCTTCAGCGCTGCTCTCACAGCTACATCAACGAAGCGATGGTTTGGATTCTTGATCGGATTCAACGTTTCAGAAAGTTGCAAGACGGCAATAGTTGCGTCACCTTTGGCATCGTTACGTTTCATAAGCTCCATTCTTGCAAGTCGAGATAGTACGTCGACATCTGTTTCGAATGTAGAAGACGTAAAATTTATACCGCTTCCTTCAGAGCGAAGTGATGATGTTTTTGCCCTCTCGGATGTCTGCTTAATCAACCACGATCGCGTATCCACATTCTCATCGGCGACTGCAAGAGCAACCAATACGCGCGCGAATTTTGGCGCCATTTGAGGTAAAATCGATGAAGTTATAAAAAGAGCATCCTTCATCCCGTTTGAATCAAATGCGTAGAAAAAAACTTTTTCTCGCGCGAGAGAAACCATCGCAGGAATAATAGCAAACATGTAAGAGCGAAGAGAACCAAAATGATTGGTTTCTCCGTCGTAATAGTTCTGTGTTATACCTTTTTCTCTTTCGTTTATCCCTTCACCTCTTCGCGCATAGTTATCAAGTGCGCGGCGTAAAGAAATGCGTTTCGTTTGACACTTTGCTAAAGTAACTCGAGCATTTTTCGCAACATCTCTATATGATTGAAGCGCAACCACCTCGAAGTCAGGATTATTATTCTGATCTACGGATGATTCTTGAACTGATGAACTACCAGGAGGACCTCGTGCGATCGGGGCGTACCCGGACGCCAACATCGTGGCTGGAACTGTATTCGCACTCCTTGTTTTCTTAGTTCTCGATGGCGTCGTTGGCGCAGATTTACAAGTATCGGCATTCAGAATTTCGCTTTCATCAACAACCGACGCGCGCGAAAGAAGCGATCTGCACGTGCTCTCGCACTGCTTTATGATATTCTGCGAATCCCTTTCTTTCAAGGTTAAAATTTCGAGAGCTTTCATGGCGTTCGTTGCTTCTTCTTCCGTGTATATACCCATCGACCCGTCACCAATGACGTCTGAGTGAGTGATGAGAGCATCGAGCTTATCGTGCCTCGCACAGCCGCATTCATTACACCAGAAAGCGTCGCAAAGATTTTCATAGTTGATGTTGCGACATTGCCTACATTGATATGCATTTTCTCTACAATATCGACAAATTCCATGCAACGTATCTTGAACGTGACGACTGCATCTCGGGCAAGGGAGTATTTCTGAAGCTTTTTCGTGGACATTTACGTGGAACGAGTCGATACGAATGGCAATTGCAGAAATATCCTCAGGGATGGTCAACGAAACCATACCTTCAGTTTCTCTGTTATCAAACAATACATTGCCAACAAACTGCCACGGTTCACCCGGTTGCTCCCATGAGATGGCTGATTTTAACGTAGGAACAATGTTGTTCGTAGTGGCCGAAGCAGCCGAAGCAGCCGTGCGAGGAAGTTGTCTGCTTGCCAATGATACACTATCACTAGAGTTCAATATCGTAGTTGAAGCGGATACGATGGCTGGTACAATCCAAATAGAAACAGATTTCGGCCACCTCGAAGATTTTCTAGCCTTTAACTGAGTCAACTGAAGTGAAATTTCTTTGAATCTGCACGCTTCGCTGAATATCGTCAAAGCTGCGTTTGCTGTAAACGCGCGAGTACCCTTCATGAGGTGCACAGGAGTCTTGAGATACGGCGTTGATGCGTATGCTAGAGTAATATCATCTGGGTTCGGATCTGTCTCAAGCCATTTAGCATGTTTTGCAAAGTCTTCATCGCTCTCCAATAACAAATTCACTGCATTTTCATTCTGCGAAAACGTATCGCCCCCAGTCGCTTTCTTAGTTTTGATCAAAGACTGCGACTGCGCTTCTAACGCCTCCAATTTTGCATACATTTCTCTTCTAGGATGCGTTTGCAACTTTTCACTCGCTTTTCTTGCATTAGCGCAAAATAACTCCAAATTGGCCAAAACTTCGTGGTCGTTGGCAAACACCGCAAGATCTTCTTCGAGAGCGAAGGCGACGATTTGTGATACACGCTCGATTCGAGAACCATAAGCGACGTAAGACAAAGCTCTAGTAAGTGATCTCGCCAAGGCTATCAAATAGGTGTTTTGACGATCATTTTCCACGCGTATCTCTTTGAATTTTATCCAGAACGCTCTCAAGCAAGTCATCGATGCATCTCTGGCAGAATTCTTTGATGATCCTAACAAAGTAGTCTCTATGATGCAATCGACAACTCCCGAGAGCTCATTCTTTGTTGACTCGACGCAGTATTCAGCAGCAAACTCAAAGAGAAGACACGCATGTTCGCGTTGATCTATTGCAGATAGTGGAAATCGTTCAATTGCTTTTGTCGTTACTTTTACAGCGGCAAGAATGACCGAAGGCATTGAAGTTAACGCGAGCGCAAAAGACTCAGGCGTACGATTCAGAGTGTCAAACATAATTTCCAATGGGCTCGAGAGTATTCTTGCAATTATGTTTTCCTTATCCATCGTAGTGATGTTCTTGAGCGAAAATATAATGTGTTCACAGGCCGAAAGAATTATCCCAGCATCCTTGATAGCGTGAACCTTTTCACCCCGTGCGTCAATAGACCACGCCAAACTTTCAGTGACGGCTTCAAATACTCTCTGCCTACGCGAATTGGATTTCTTACGTAAGCTTTCAGAAGTTGCATAGCACTGAACGACGAGTTTCGTCCAACTCTGCAAATCTGCCGTTGATGACGAAGCTTCACGAGCAATATTCAAAATATCTGATGGTGCGTCCATATTTTCAACAAAAGCTGAAGCAGAATCACGCTTGTAATACGCATCCATTGCACATTTCGCCTGTAAGACCACACACTCCAAAGCTGAGAGTAATTTATCGTGCTGCTCTGAAAATTTCCTTCTCTTTTCGTCCTCATTATCCTGCTGATCTGCAGTATGCGACACGTCGTTAACGTTCGAAATGAAACTAAATTTGTCAGCATGCTGAGAATTACTTCTACCGAGTTCTGCAATTTTACACAGAAGAGACTCGACTACGCGTTTAGTCCACTCCATTACATCTCTAGCACCCTCTTTCCCGTCTGGATATACCAGCGACGCCTCTTTTTCAGTGGATGCCATTGCCGCAGAAGCTGAAAGTGCAAGTATGCGACAATCACGTTCTGATATATTAGTGTGTTTCTCATTAGTACCTGACTTCGATAGGATTGAAGGAACAACAAGACCTTTTGAGAATAACTTTGCGACCAACACGGAAGCCTCTGAGTCACTTCTCAATAGCATCCGTAAGAACAAGGCGTGAGCAGAAGTCACGACATTTAATTCAGAAGCGCTAGGTTTGGGAGGCTTAGAGTCCTTACCCACAATATGTTTTGCCGGCGAAGAACTATTATCTTCCCGTAAAAACGCGCTCAAATATTTCGTTGCCGCTAACCTGGTTGGATCGCAAATATCTTCCACGATTGCGGAGATGAGCTTCCTATTCGACTCTGAAAGGTTTATGGTCACTTTCTTTTTGTGAACAATCGTCGAACCAGAAGGAGCTGCTTTAGAGAGAACAATTCTTTTGAGAGGATGCGTAGTTCGATGACCTTGTTCGAGTAACGGTCCAGTAATCCCACCACGAGCACGACATTCGGAGCACAAATCCACATCGTCACAAACCTCGCAGTGCCAACGGATACCTTCAATCGTTTCATCACACATGTCACAGCGGTGTCCGCCACTCACAGGATTGCCTGCTTGCAGAAAACTTGAAAGAATTCCAGCTCCACTTGGAGTGTTTTCTGAGTTTGCAAAACCACTTGATGCTCCCAAAAGCGTCGGCCTACGGACTCGTCCATCTGCGAATGTAGAAGCCGCGTTAACATCTTCTTTTAGAGCAACCACAAACGTAGGCTGTCTCAAGAAATCGGTTATACCAGAAGTTCCATTTTGATCAAAGAAAAATTCTGCATTAGGTATACTTGGAGCAAAAATATCAAGTAGAGCCAGCGCAATAGATCTCGAAAAGTTATCGTCACCCGATTTCAAACACGCTACAGCCATATCTGCTGCTTTCTGAGCAAGCTTAGCCGATGGAGGATTGTTTGCGAAACCTTCGCATGAAGCAATTAAAGCTCGAATTAAGTGAGGTACGAATTCTTCGCAATCGTACGCGCCGTGCGAATCCCTAACAACGCGAGGTGTTAAGCACAGTCCTAGTCTTAAAGCTTCGAGAGTCTGCTTTTGAAACTGTTCGTTGTCACACGTTTGCATGACATTCGGTCGACGAACGAACGGACGCCCAAGCGATTTACACGCTTTGGCGAAACTTTGAATGTCCGATTCTGGTAAAGCCCAATTTGCATCGCGGCGCCATTCAAAGTTTTTCTGAATCATGCGAAACGTAGATAACGCTACACTCACTGCACAAAAGTCTTTCATGGCAACATCATCAGATGATTTCGCTTTAATTGCTTTAAACGCACTTCGCTTTATCTTTATGGAAGGTGACCATCCCTCTGCTGCAAAAACTCGAACTGCAGCCGAAAGTTTCTGCTTTGAAAATGATAGTCGTCGGAGACTTTTCTGAGGCGTTGTAGTTACACTGTTATTCCCAGCGTGATCAAGTCGCGCATATATTGCGATTGCAGAGAATACTTCGTCAAGAACGATGGGAAAATCAATTGATGACGACTCTTCCTCTTGCTTCGATGGCACATCTCTACTCGATCGATCCGAGTGACGAGTTGCACGGGCAATCCTAGATTGAATGCGCATCGACGATTTCTCTCGCGAAGCAATAGCACGAGTTCGCATCGATTGCTCGATGTGCGCTCTCGGAGAAGAGTAAGCCAAAACGCGCGAGATTTTAAAGCACGAGCCGCGAGGAGCAGCAGAAGAAGGATGAAAGATTAAAGTTAACAAGCCATTCTTTTCTGTGCACGAAGCTGCTTCTTTAGCCGTCAAAGGGATATCAAACCACCTAGAATTATTCGTCGACGTAGCTTCTGAATTGGTATTGACAGATGGATTACGTGTGCTTGATACGACGAGACTTTCAACAAGGGAGATCTTTCTTCCTCCCTTTGATATTTCAATAGCTTGTGGAACGCAATTTGCATCCATCGCAGAAGTTCCGTAGTTGATTTGAACACGGATCCCTGCAAAACTTTGGAGGTTTGGATCCATTGACGAATGAGGAAACGAAATACATAACATCGCTGCCACGTTTGCTCGTGCAGATTGAATTTGCAAATTCGTATCATCCGAAATTAAGATATCTTTAATCGGTAGTATCGAATCATCTTCATCGTTTTCAATGGGTACAAATTCACCGTATATTGAACACTTTTCCGTGATTTCAGAGCATCCTTCAAAATACAAAACGTCCAAGGTAGAATCGGATGTTGAAGACATGTTCAATTTCGCACTATCTGTTTCCGCAATCGCTTTAAATTCTTTACTTTGTTGCTCATTATTTTCGCCGTAAAAATATACACGCAAAGAACCGTCTTCCAATAACAGGCACAGCATTTTTCTTTGTTCGTGAGCATGTTCAGGATCCCATTCGGGTTGATATCCAGCAAAGCCTCTCAATACAGGTGCATCTGATGTCTCGCCATATATACCAGTTGTATTAAGCAAAGTCTGAGTATATACACCTTCAAAATTACTCTCATTCTGAAATGTTAAAACTCTCGTAGATTGATCACGTCGCGATACTGCAATAAAAGAGAGTGGAGGAACGTGCGGGTCGGCACCGAAAGAGCGCGTTCGGAAATCCCGCTGAAATGCGCAATCTCCAACGTATGCGATACCTCTATTCTTATCTCCTGCATTACTTTTACCCGTAACGGGAAGGAAGTTATAAGTCGGAGCAGCCGCGTGACTGTGTGACGACGATGGCTCACTATAAGTGGAAGCTGATCCAGTTCCAGTAGGTGACATTAACGAAAGTGGACTCAGCGTCATCTCTTCGACACAATCGTCATCACGAATAACCTTCGGTGCTCTTAGCTTGAACAACTCTGGCTGATGTTGATCCCGCTCAATTGCCGTAAGTACTGTATCCCCAGACTCGTACGAAATAATCAGGATATCGTGAGTTTGAGAATAGTGTAGCGAAACACCGTTCTTCCCTTGAGAGGAGAACGAAAGAGTTGGAGAGTCCGGTTCACTGAACTTATCATTCCTTCGAGTTAGTTCTGGGAATGATTCTGTTGAAATCAACGTATCCTCGCAGAGTGAAATGAAAGATGCATCTTCCTCTAATGACAAGCAGTGGAGTTCTCCGTTATCGAGCAAAGCTACAAAAATCAGCCTCTCGTCCGTACCACCGGTTTCGATAAAGAAATCGCAACCAACGAAATACCGCCCTATTGGAGGAGTAAGAGTTGTTCTTGGACCCATAGGTGTAACCAAAGCATTCTTAGCACCACAATCGAAAAGTTTCGTATGGTCACGAGAAGACAACGCCAATGTACTCGCCGATCCCGGGATCCATTTAGAAGAAAGTAATGCTCCAAACTCTTGATCGCGATCGAAAAGATTGTCAATTGATATCCTATTCATAACTTCAGATGTTCCAGTGAGCGATAATACTTGAGCATCGCGCAATCCGCTCATAACCAACTTCGAAGCGTCGCTCGGGTTGAAACAAACATTAAACACTTCAAACGTCGCTTTAACTCTTAATAGAGGTTCATACGTCTCATTCATACTATCGCGATTGTATAACGCATCCGCAGAAATAATGGATACTTTATCACCTTCACCAACAGCAAGTAGGCCAGATGAAGAGGCTGACAGGCAACTCTTACTTGGAAGCGGGAAAACTTGAGCAATCATTTGTGTGTTGGCTTCGAAATCCTCTCTCGGCTTAGTCTCAAACGTCCCCGGCTTAAATGCTCTACTGAAATGCATAATCTTTTCCTTTTTAACGCCCGCCGATGTTCTCGCATATCCTTCTTCGTCTTCGGAAGAATCACCTTCGGTTTCGTTTACGCCAAGTTTATCAATGCAATTGTTAGCAACGCGCTCAAGAACATCGCTCACTCTTGCAGACTTCAAAGCAGTGCCAAGCTTAGCAGAAAGCTCTTTGGGTAACGTCCAAGTCGAAAGCATTCTTTTATCGAAGAGCTCTTTGATAGTACTTTCTGTAGGAGCAGATTCATCTTCAAGCTCAGAATCGGATTCAGCGGAAACAATTTCCAAAGGCTTGCCAACAACCTCAGCATACCAATCCTCTTTAGTACGACTGGCCTGATTTGCAGTTAAGCAACCACATGGAACGAATGAATTGTTGCGCTTGGATTGTCCAGCACCGCAATCACACGAGAATTTGCTTTCTCGAGAGTACGCGAGACGATGGCCTTTGTGACAGCTCATTGCACACGTAGAGCAACAGCCGCGGTTGCCAACAAGATTGCAATCGTAGCAAAAATACCAATGCTGACGTTGGTAATCCTTTTGCGATATGAAAGAACACTTGGATAATTTAGTTCCGGCTAAATCCAAATCACCAGAAGAAACATCGCCAACTCTTTCATTTGATGCGATTGGAATTGTTTGAGTAGGCGCGGCATCACCGGTGGTGCCTAAGAACTGATTGACATTGGTGCCGCCGTTTCTGGTGCTAAATGCAACTCGTGCTTCGCTTAACAAACTCGAAAAAGCCGCTTCAAGTGTAATTTCACGTCTAGCAGCAGCTTCGTCCGAATTTCCATCCGGGTCATCCAAATTTGCCTGGCGCAACAGCTGCTCAATAATTGGAACATTTGAAAGAGCGAGCAGTTCTTGCTCAAATAGTTCATGCTCGATTTCACTATCTCTCGCAATTCGTTCCTCAATAGTCTCGTATTCCATGTCTTCTAAATTTCCGGGGAAAACTACCGATGAATTTACGTTTGTCTGCTCTGGCACTTCGTTTTCAGAAGTTTCTGTAATACTTTCTTTAAACGGCGGCGGCGGCGGCGTAGTAGCTATAAAACGCTTCATTGATGCTTCATTAGACATGACACGATTAGCATCTTTCCCTGCTTTGATGACAAGACGCAACAATTTTGCAAAACTTTCTAAAGAAGATTTTTCTTTTACTTTGGTTGCCTTACTTCCACGTTGCTTAAATGCGCCTGAGAAAATACCAGAGTCGCCGCCGCCACTTTCACCGCTGTTATCTTCGTCATCTTCGAGGTAGAAAGTACGCAATGTGTCAATGACTGCTTCTGCGGCATACTCTATGTATCTTGTCTCTTTCTTTTCATCCGCTGAGCTAGACGAAACGGTATCTTCGCTCAAATATCGCTTCAAAATATAAGCTGCCGCATCGAATCGACCTTTTTCGATGACTTCTGGCATACTTCGTAATGCCCTCGAAGCCACGTCATCTTCAAATTCTAAAGAAACTTCCAAAGCATCCACTAACATGCGCGCCGATTTTTTAACTTTAACGTTGTCAAGAAGCATCGTAATACTTTCAATAGTCTGCGATTCATCAACGTTTGCAAGAGCTTTCCTTGTTTCAGAGGGCATGCATTTAGAAATCGTCGCAATACTCTCACAGATTGAAGACATAATCTCGGTACAGTAGTACTCTTTCGTTTCATCAGAAAAAGAAACAAATATTTCACACAATGCTTCAATAAAGAGCGCTACATTTGGATGTGACCGAGCAGTAAGACGAGTATCTGTTTTCTGAATGTTTTCTGAAATAATTATAGTCGCGCGTTTGACTCTGTCCACAACTGCCGCAACGATAAATTTTGACATTCTTTCTTTCTTCAGATGACGTTGTTCTGAGCTCAAAATCGCATCTTGTGCGATGTTTCGTAACGCAATCGGTAACGTTTCAGGCAGCGCTTCATGAAACGTCCTCGAAACACGGACTTTAATTCTTTCGATTTCTGACAAATCAGTAGGTCTCGCGGCATCCGCCGCAGTCAATGCAATCGTCGACAAACCGGTCAACATCGGAGCCCGCGAAAGCTTTTCCAATACCTGGGACAGATTTGAGCGAGCTGAGCGCATTTCATCGTTTGATGAAGTTCGATTTAGAGTTGTCGACTTCTTCGGTGATTTTATGGGCGATATGACTTCTTTCTTAAACTGACGCGCATCGATTTCCTTTTGCTTTTTGCATAACGCCACAGTCGTGACACAAATTCTTTCCAAAAGCAGCGTCATCGAATTTACATCAGTGATTTCGTCCATGAAATATCTCTCCACGTTGACATTCAGGCCACAATTTTTCCCTCTAGCGCCAACATTTTTCGCAGCTTCAATTTTAAACTCTTGCCAGCTCTCTTCGCTAATTGAAGCAAAAAAAGAATCGTTCTCGTATTTCTCAAATGTTTCCTTTGGAAAGTACGTTTTGAAAGCGTGATCAGCGTTTGATTTCGGTACACGCGCGTACGCAACCATATCACAGAAGTTCTCAACTAAAGATGAAGTTGAAGAATCGTGTTGAGCGCTGTGATACTCGTTGATGGCATCTTCTCTGCGTGCCATGAGCGTTTCGCAAGCTCGCGCTAAATCAGTCCAAACGACGACGTTAGGAATTACTACGTTCGTTTCAACACTTCGAGTCAATGCAACGAGTGCTTCATCGAAGCCTGCTAAAACGAGTGGGTTTCTCGCATTTCTATTCTTATTTAAGTCAATCGATGTTCCCTGAAAAAGTGACGAGCCTAGAGCGAAAATCTTCAAGACGTCAATTTTATTCGAGTGATCTTCTGTGCTATTCATCACTGCCGCGAGGGAAGATGCCGCTGATGACGAAACCATTAAATCACGAGTATAATGGAGTAAAGTCATACCGCCTCGGGAACGGGATATGTCATTCACAGCAGCATTGTCTTGACCTCTCGATTCTGTTACAATCTGTTCTTTTTCTTCGTCAATTACTTCTAAAGAATCCGTTTCTCTTTCAACAAAACTACCACCAATTTGAGTTTTATATATTCTCGCCGAGTTATATGGTAAAAGAAACGTCAGTCGGCCTAAAGTTCTCTTCAACTTATTGGCAACATGTTGGTCAAAGTTACTATTTTTCGATAGATTGTCTTCGTCGGCGAGAACTGCACACATTTGATGAGCGCCAAGATTTGCAAGATCACTCGCAAATTTTGCCTTTGTCCTCGAAGATTGATTTGCTTCAACTCGTTCAATATCACAGAGCTGAGTCTTCCAAGGAAACCAGAAGAATTCATCTTTAAACCTGACAAAGTTTTCTGTACCATTTGCGAGATTTTTGAACGACTGTAGGACAAAATCTGGAGCTGTGTCAAAGAAACGAATCAAATGCGAAAGCGTTGAAGCGACGCGGTGCGCATTCGCTATTGATTTCAAACTCTTCATATTCTTCTGCCCGGGGCGTTTATAGTAATCGTTTCGCACGAAACAAACTTCTAAGGCAGATTCGCGGCGTTTTGAAGCAGGTAATGCATGCCAAGCAAGTAATCCAAAAATAATTTTTGCGTTTGCTGCTTCAAAAAAGTCTTCCAAATCGTGCTCGTCGTCGTCGATATCCATATCGCCATCGCCACGAATATACCCACGAATTTTCGTGTCATTTGGATCGCCGTTGTTCCTTGAGCGGTTGTAATGAACTGAAAGTCCAAAAATGAATTCGCTCGATTTGAAAATGCGTTCCAATGCGTTTTCAGCAAGTTCTTTTTGTTTGTCATCATCCGCCGAGGTTGCTTCCGAGATGGTGCGGGCGAGCCAACAACATGCGATTCGGAAAAGTCGTTTGGAAACTTTTTGAGAGCCAAAAATCGCACGATCAATGATACATTTACGAAGAGATATTCGTAAAACACGTGCTTTAGCGTCGCTCAGCGTACCTTCAAACGTCAGCGCGAATGGAATCGAGTCTATCGGCATGCCGATGATGCTTCCAGCCATGGCTGTAATAGAAGCAACATCCGGATTCATGGCGCCATTTTCGCCAACTTCTTCTTCGTGACGACGCATGGTTTCGTCAAAAATAGTCAAGATGACGTTCAAACGCGTGTTTGTAACCGTTTCACGATCTGGTGTCAACCTCGCGACAGATCGTGCCAAGCGAGCACGAACTGAGTCACTGCCAGTTGAGTCTGCGTGCGCTCGAGAGAGCGTACTCAATGCGTTATCAAATACGCTTAACAGAAGATTCTTGTCTTCGATGATAATAACATCATCGCTTTCATCTTCTTCAACTGCTGCTTGAAATACCAGTTTCTCCTGTCGCTGCGATAATTGGATGAATTTCGTTACAAATGACTCGAATGTATCACCGAGAGAAATTGTTACAGGAAACTCCTCTTGCGAGACTCCTCCCTTTAAAAGAGACTCGATGGCAATCAAAAGAACGCTCGTGAACTTGTCCACTTTATTTGTACAATCGCTGCTTGGGAGAAGAACGCGCGCGAGCGCTTTCTCGCGCATGGTCTCGTCAGAAGAAGAAGAAGCAGTAGTTGAAACAGTAACCGCCACTTTTGTATTCTCCTCTTTCTCGTCCGCCGCGATTACGACGACTTTGTCTACCGTTGGAAGAGAAATGAAAGAACCGAGTACTTTTTTCCTGTTTTCGGAATCTTTTTTAGCTTCTCTTTGTTCTTTTGCAATGTCAGACTGTTCGAGCTTTCTCGACTCTGCTTCTTTTTCTGCAAGATGGCTCGCTTTTTGGCGGATTTTATCCAGCGCTTTTCCAGACTCTTTCTGAGCAATTTTTATCGCTTCTCTCTCTTTTTGTGCTCGATTAGAATCGCTAGACTCGAGAGGACGATCGCCATCCATAGTAGTAAAGTTTTTATACGACGGCAATTTTTGCAGTTGTTGTTGTAACTCGTGAGTTTCTTGACGTTTAAGAATCTTGACGGCTTTGCGCTTCAAAATCTTTTTACCATCACTCGTCGTCATCATTTGCTTTTTATCACCATCATCAACGTCATCGTCGTCGTTCTCTGCTTCTTTTTCCTCGTTTGCTTTTGAAACGGCTGACAAATCGGAGAGCTCCAATTCAGCAATTTGGTCAGCAATTTTCTCGGCGAGGACTTCTTTCTCATTCGCAACGCGCTCTCTTGAATCGCGAAGAACATTTAACGACCATACATCTACAGCGTATTTCTGATCCAAAGTCGCTCTGAGAAGGTTCGAAGCGCGCGTTAGCAAATCGTAATCGCACGAAGAAGAAGCTCTCGAATTTCCGCCGCTCGATTGCTGCACGATGAGAGCGTCGTTATTATTATCGTTCGTCGTGGTCAAACTCGCACTACGAGACAGGGTACCGCCGCCGAACGACCTTTGATCTCCAGCAATCTCAATAGCTCGTTGCGCGAACATTCCAACGCGTTCGAACAAATACTGAATCGCTTCTTGGTCGTCTCTCAACATATCGCGCAATAAGCTCGGCCTTAAAAACATCGCGCTCGCCGTAATCTCCGCCACGTTCATCGCCTTCAAGAACTCTCTCTTCCTCAGAACCTTCGCGACGTTTACATCGATCGCCGGTAAAACGCAATTCTCGATGACGTACGAAGACAACGCGTGCTGCGCCTGTTTTTGGTTCTGCTCAAACTCTGTCAACGTTTGCGCGAGCTCATCGCACGCGGACCAAAACGTCGGTACTTCCTCGAAGTCGAACGCCCGCTGCTGCGATACATCGTTCGTACTTTCAGCAGCAGAAGAAGAACGTGCGGGCAGTTCGAGACCTCCTCGGTCTCGTCGTAAATAAGGAGTAGAAGAAGACGTAGCAGTAGTAGTAGACGATGATGATCGTTGTTGTTGTTGTTGTTGCTGAAGCTTCTTCTTCATCGTTTGATCATCATCGATGACGCCCATTTCTGTGAATACGTATATATCCTAAACGCAAACTCTTTCCCGCGCTACAAAACAGTACAGTTGAACAGATCTCTCTTTTATTGTTCGTGTGACGAAAACGCCGCCCTCTCTCTCTCTCTATATATATATATGTATATATAACTCACACGCGCACTTGAAGAGAACGGAAGTGGTAGCGTGAGTACGCGTACTTAAATGTTTGGAATCGTGCAAACTTGTTTGTTGTTCGTTTGTGTCGTGCACCAGTGGATCAAAGCGATTTTGAGGATTATT
>Ga0115001_10001337_pt1 | contig 19041 bp, 10 predicted proteins | sample ArcticOcean_MG_C_12_FD_89869 | JGI IMG/M metagenome (GOLD analysis project Ga0115001, IMG submission 89869) | Marine microbial communities from western Arctic Ocean - ArcticOcean_MG_CB8_130 | ecosystem: Environmental > Aquatic > Marine > Oceanic | place: Arctic Ocean: Canada Basin | collected... | reverse complement strand
GCGGAACACGATCGCTTCAAATAAAAAGCGCTTTCGATAGAAACGAATTCTTGAGCGATTGAGAGATTTTCTGAAGACATCGCACAAAATTATCATCAAAAGAGCTTTAAAAGAAATCATGAGCCTCGGTGCCAAGCAAACGATTTCACACATTCGCTCTGTCTCAGCCGCCTCGGTTTCGAAGAACACGAATAGGCGAGCTTTGACGAATAGGCAACAAACTTTGACTACGAAAGCGCGAGCGATCGCGGAACCGAGCGAACAATTAACGGCCGAGCAGTTAGACGCGTCGATAAAACGAGTGTTCAGGGATGACTTAAGGAACGTGGCGATCATTGCGCACGTCGACCATGGAAAGACGACGTTAGTGGATTCGATGTTGAAACAGTCTTCGGTGTTTAGGGAAAACGAGAAAGTCGAGGAAAGAATTATGGACTCGAACGATCTCGAACGCGAACGCGGGATTACGATCTTGTCCAAGAATACGTCGGTTGATTATAAAGGCACGAAGTTGAACATCGTGGATACGCCAGGGCACGCCGACTTTGGGGGCGAAGTCGAGAGAGTTTTGAACATGGTTGACGGCGTTTTGTTGTTAGTTGATGCGCAGGAAGGGCCGATGCCGCAGACGAGGTTTGTTCTAAAGAAGGCTTTAGCGCTTGGTTTGAAGGTTTTGGTAGTCGTTAATAAGGTCGATCGCGAAGGCGCGAGACCGGATTGGGTCGTCGATACTACTTTTGATTTGTTTTGCTCGTTAGGCGCCGATGACGAATGTTGCGATTTCCCAGTTGTGTTCTGCTCGGGCTTTAAAGGTATTGCCGGTGATGATTATAAGGACATGAGTACTACTTTGGAGCCTTTGTTTGAAGCTATTTTGAGAGAAGTTCCACCGCCAAAGGTTGACGTCAAAGCTCCTTTGCAAATGCTCGTTACTAACCTCGATTACGACGACTTCAAAGGTCGCATCGCGTTAGGTCGTGTGAATACAGGGACAATCTCGAAAAACCAACAAATCAAAATTGGTGTTCCAGGATCGGCAACGCGAAGTGGTAAAGTCAACGAGTTGTTTGTCTACAGAAACTTTGCAAAGTCATCCATCGAGGAAGTCGGTGCGGGCGATATTTGCGCGATTGCCGGTTTGCCGGACGTCATGATTGGTGAAACAATCTTCGTCGAAGGATCTAACCCTTTACCAAGAATTACTGTCGAAAAACCGACAGTGCGTATGTCTATGATGGTGAACTTGTCTCCATTTGCTGGACAGGAGGGGAAGTATGTAACGTCGAGAAATATCAGAGAACGATTGGACCGCGAGTTGGAGCGAAATTTGGCGTTGAAAGTTGAAGCGGGAGACACTGCTGATACTTTTGTCCTTTGCGGCAGAGGTGCATTGCACATTACTATTTTGATTGAAACTATGAGAAGAGAAGGTTTTGAGTTCTGTATTGGTCCCCCAGAAGTGATCATGCAAGAAATTGATGGCAGAAAATGCGAACCGTTTGAAGAGGCTCAAATTGAAGTCCCGGAAGATTATACCGGTGCTTGCGTCGATTTACTTTCGCAAAGAAAAGGACAAATGCTCGATTTAGTCACAAACGATAAAGGTCAAACAACTTTGAAATATTCCATCCCGACCAGAGGTTTGCTCGGTTTGAGAAACGCGATTTTAACCGCGACGAGAGGTACCGCCGTGCTCAACACAAACTTTGAGGCGTATAAACCTTTTGCTGGTGAAATTACGCAAAGAGATAACGGCTCTTTAATTGCGTTCGAAACCGGTCCAGCGACTTCCTACGCCATGTTTTCCGCGCAAGAACGTGGTATTCTCTTCGTAAAACCACAAACGATGGTATATGAAGGCATGGTTGTCGGCATTCACCAACGCTCGGGCGACTTGAAAGTGAACATTGCGAAGAGGAAAGCGGCTACAAACGTCAGAAGTAACAAAGATGCAACTGTCGTTTTGAACGAACCAAAGAACCTATCGTTGGACGATTGCGTTGAATACATAGGTCCAGATGAATTGGTTGAAATCACGCCGTTGAATATTCGAATATTGAAGAATCCGAAAATGGGAAAGCGCACTGATCGATCAAAGTCCGCTTAAAAATTATACACATAAAACTTATTGAACATCCGGAATTATATTTTTACCTACCTTGTAATGAATTATTATACTTACAGCATGTGTTGATTATTATTATTTATATTAAGATTTCGTGTATCGTGTTTTTGTACTGGTAGTATAACATATCGTATAATATAAGAGTTTTTATTCGCGAGCGCGCACTAGCTTGTTTGTTTGTTTGTTTTTTTACATGCCGGCGTCTTGTAAACTTTGAATCGTAAGTAATCCCAACAAAGTCTTTTTCCCATCGGATGAAATCACTGGTAAATAATCTACCATTTTACCATTTAAATTCATCGTCAATTGAGCTTCGTAAGCCATTTGTTCGGCCTCGCAGCATCTCGGAAACGCCTTGTTATAGTTCATTAAATCTTTTACCAAAAGATTTGAAACCTCTGATCCTTTCGATACAGTCGCTCGTCTCAAATCGCCATCTGAAAACGTCCCCATCAAAGTCATTTCATCATCGACGACGAGCAAACACCCGCACCCTTTCGTATCACCGGCCATTTTAACCAAAACCTCTAATCCTTTCTCCTCCGGACTCACCGTCGGCAAAGTCTCGATCTTCCTCATTACGTCTTGCACTCTCAGGACTAACCTCTTCCCTATTCTCCCAGCTGGATGATTCATTGCGTACTCGTCCTGCGTCAACCCTCTCGCTTGCATGATATACACCGCACACGTATCCCCAAACATCATTTGTAAAGCGGTATACGTCACCGGAGGACTCTCGCGCGACTCGCTCGTCCCGACAGAACTCGACCCTTTCTCGAACACTTGCAACTCCCCCGACGCAGGTATCGTCACGTGCATATCGCACGCTTTCGCTAACTCGCTCTCCGCATTCGCAGTCGCGGCGACCAAAAACCCCCCTTTCGCCTTTGCGTACGGCACTAACGTCAGTAACTCCTCAGTCGTACCACTCTTCGAGAACAACACGACTACGTCGCCGTCGTTCACGTTCCCAATATCGCCATGTAAAGCGTCCACTGGCGCTAAATGTATCGCCCTCGTCCCAGTGGAAACTAACGTCTGGCACACTTTCTTCGCAATGTATGACGATTTCCCGATACCAGTGAACAAAGTCGTTCCTTTACAATCTAAAACTTTTTGGCAAAACCGAGCGATTTCTTCAAAGTCTAAACTCTCGAAGAACAGTTTCAAGTGCTCGTGTTGTTCGGTGAATAAACGCTCGATCGACACTTTGCAGATCCTTGTTCGATGAGGATCTTTAACGAGCGATTTCTTCAGCGATCTCGCTTGGCCAATGCAACATAACGCACTTATTTGGTCCATAATTTATTCTTTTACCTCTCTCGTATTCTGTGGATATCCAATTTATTTAAGTTTATTAGTTGGCTGGCGAATTTTTGCCATCAGGGGGGCATTTTAATACTCCCCCTGTTTTCTATGAATGAATCCTTATAAATCGAGGAGAAGGGCGTAAACGCGTCGACATCCAGTCGCAGTACGGCACGCGTTGTTTGACGTGGTCTTCGCCGCGCACACGTAATGCATCAGAACAAGTAAAGAAGAGTTCGTTTCGTTTTCATAAATCGAGGAGAAGGGCGTCGTATGCGTCGAAATCGGGTTGCGATACGTCGCGTCGTTTGACGTTCTCTTCACCGCGCACTTCTTCTTTGTTCTCGCTATAGTCCGTATCGATTTCGTTTTCTGATTCTTTGTCTGCAGAGGAAGAAGAAGAAGGTTTTGGGAAGAGACCTTTACTCGAGCCGCCGCCGCGGTTATTACGTTGTGAAGCGAATAAGGCAGAGCACGCGTCTCGAGCGAATTGAACGGTTTCCTCAAACGTCGTTTCGCAGTCAGGACCTGGACATTGAACGAAATCTTCTTCTTCAACATGATCTTCTTCTTTTTCATTGTCATTTCCGTCGTCGCGAGAAGATTTCGTTGATTTGTACGAAACGTCATAATCGGGCGTTCGAAACGTGGCGCCCCATAAAATAGTTGGTTTCGTTCCAATTTTCGCTTGGTCGGCGTTGATATCGAAGATGTTCTCGAGAATATCAGCGAAAACGTCTTTGAGAGCAACCGAACGCTTTGATTTTTGACACATGTGAACGATATACTTATCCTTCGGGCAGCATTTCGAGGATGAATCGAGTTGCATCATGAAACAAGTAAACTCGTCCTCGTCGTCGTATTTTCGATCATTTTTCTCACGAACTTTCGAAGGAATTGCAATAAAAACTCGATGATTATTATCGTCATTATTGTCATTAAATATCGATTGATTCGTAACTAGAACTGCTCGGTTTATACATAACGATGATGATGATGACGATGACGCCGCGCGCGATCTATCAAAACCGACCATTTCTATATCACCCTGCCCTTCTCCCAAAACGAGTTTTTTACACGTCAAAACTCGTCCACCGGTAGTGATGACATCAAATATAGACAAATCATTATTCTCTTCACCATTCCGTTCTTCTTCGTTATTCTCCCTATACTTATTACTAGTTCTATCTACTTTCTTTTTCCTCCGTACTATTTTCATAATTGGTTGGCGCAACGCCATGATTGCGCCGCTAACCGCAGCAACGCGACAAAATGCTTGTGCGATCTCTCCAGATCCATACAACGGTACTAATCCAGCCTGTGGAGTTTCTGGTCCGAATTTCCCCATCGATCGTATGTATGTTTTCAGCATATTCGCTGCTCTTCCATGCAAAGGTGTTTTTGCGCTCGCGCAAAAACTCACGCAATATGCGACGGCATCCGATGTCACCTCTGAAAGCTCGTTTGGCGATTCCATCAAGAACGACTTCATGGTCTCACTACTATTACTGTTACCATCACTATTACTATTATCTCTATTACCACCTTCATCGGATTTATTCTCAACATTTAGTTTCTTCTTAAAAGCGCTCGCAACGCCTTCAGAATCGTCTTCTTCTTCGTCTACTTTATACTCAGTCCCGGGCGCTCCAAATGGCGCATTCGCATCGTCCCCTCTCCCATAATTCACACCACTCCCTTCTAAAGCAGAATCCCTCGCGCGTTTCAAAAACCGCATCAACGTCCGCTTCTCCATCCTCGTCAACCATTTACTCTCAAATATCTCCGCCCTCGAACTCGGAACTGCCGCGAGCTCGATCTTCGTCTTCTTACTACTACCATCCCCATCATCGCACGACGAACTTCTCCTCCCGCGCACTCCAACGTAACTCCTCTCAACGGTCTTAAACTCTAAATACTTGAACGCTCCGCTTTCACAGATCTCCTCGATCATCTTATCCGAGCCTAAGCAAAACTTATAAGAAATATCTAATTGATACTCTTTCGATTCATTCGTATCAAAAAAATCTTCTTCATCGGAGCCGGTTCCAACGCGCACGAACTCGATTTGACCGTTAGCATGAATCGAAGACGAACTACTCTCTCCTGTGTGCCATCCACGGAACCCTAAACAATCCTCACCATCTTTTTCACTGCTCCTGCTTAATGTCCGAGAGGACATTTGTCCAAACAAACCGCCGTACGAACTGTGTTTGTCTAAAATCAAACACTTCTGCTCGTACGTTTTCTGCGCACTAGACGCGAGTAAGGACTCTGGTAAGCCGGTTCCGATGACGATGCAATCGAAATCAGTTTCAACGAGCGATTGCGCTGGTTCTGTTTGTACAGAGGTCATTTCAATCGATGTCGATATTTAATTATTTATGACGAATAAGCGGGCAATTGCCTATTTTAAATATCTAAAAAGGTATGCGTTATGTGCGGGATGATGAGCATCGCGTCAGTTCTATTTATTTCATCTCGATGATTTCGAGTGCTGTTTCTGCTTAACTTGCTCGTAACCGATTTCGCCAGTCATCGGCTTCCGAGGGTCGATGACTTGATAGTCGTCAGCGTTTGCGAGATACGCGTTTGCGTTTGATTGTGCCGGATCTTTAGAAAATTTCAAAGAATGTTTGCGCCAATCGTTCGCAGTATCTTCGTCGTCTTTCGTCTCGTATTCGTTTCCGTCTTCGTCCAAGTCTTCCATGTAATAGAGGCCTTCTGGTACGAATTTAGAGACGCCTACAAAACCATCTCTCGCCGCTTTTTGCTCGTCCGCTTCAGGAACTACCGCGTTTGTCTCGTGAGTCGTAGTAGTACTCGCGTTTAGCTTGTCGTTGAATTTTCGTAGTTTCGCGAGCGTATCTTTCTCGCGATCGACGACGCGTCTGTTCCGTAATTTTGCTTCAGCGCGTTTAACTTCATGGCTTGACATCAAAGCTGCGTCATCTTTTGTCACTAACGCTTTACCTAATCCAAGCTTTTTCAATTTATCCTTCTTATGTTGCTCTCTTTCGATTTTGCGTTTGATTTTTTCCTCCTTTAAGCGTGCTTTCGTTGCTTTTTCTATTTGTTTCACTTCTGCGTCTGAGATTTTACCGTTCATTTCCGATGCTAACTTTGCAAGACCGCCATTTTTGATGTCGTCGTCGTTGTTGTTCTCTTTCAACTTTTCTCGTTTTTCGCGCATCTTCTCGCGCATTTTATGTTCTAAATCTTTCGATTTCATCACGTTCTTCTCGGTCTCTTCTTCTGTTTGTTTAAGAACTATTGCATATTCATCGTTATCTGCTGCGGCAGAAGCGAGCTTGTTTTCTACATCTAATGTATCTACGGCGTCGTGCGCCGATGAAATTTTAATCTTCTTCCTTGTCTTCTTTTCCTCTTCTTCTTCGTCATCAGCGACTTCTTCGTCGTCGGCGAACGATAACAACCCTAAATTTTTCTCTTTCTTATTATTCAATTTCTTCTTCATTTTCGCCATGGCTTCTTCATTATCAGCATTTATTTTCGCCTGCTTAACTCTATCCTCTTCTCGTTTCATATGCTCTCGAACGATATCCTCGAACGGGTTCCAAACGACCACGGCTTTCAAAATCCTCGGCTCCGGCTTCACTGGCTTCTCTCCAACGCACTCCACTTCACCGATCCTTTGCACGTTATAAAACGTTTGCCCGACAACTTTCCCGAATATCGTATGCTTCCTATCTAAGTGCGCGCACCTCTCGAGCGTTATAAAAAACTGACTCGAGTTCGAATCCCGTCTCCCTTCGTTCGCGCACGCGACTTGCCCTCGCTTATTGAACTTTATTCTCGAATGTAACTCGTCCTTATACTTCTTCCGCGCACTCTCGCGATCGTTGCCGAACACTAAAGTCTTCCCTTCCGAACCCGTGTTCGTCCTATCGCCGGTTTGTACCATGAAACCGTTTATTACCCTGTGGAACTCGCATCGGTCGTAATACCCATCGAGACAGAGTAGGACGAAGTTCCTCGTCGCTAAAGGGCACTCGCGCGCGAATAACTCGATCTCGATTTCACCGTGCGTAGTCTCTAACACGACCTTCCCTCGCGTCTCTGGTTCTAACGAGTACACGTCCGACATCGGGTTTTAATTATGTTTCTGTATCCAGGTTTCCTGTTTTAGAGCATCAGATATTTATTTCTGATGAGGCAAAATTCCGCTTCTTCATGTAACACAAAAAAGCGCTCCTTGATCTCTTTAAACTCTTCCGTGCCGAAAAGTTCGCGAGAGATATATTGACATTGGCACGAACAAGGTCTCTCTCTCTCTCTCTCTCTCTCTCTCCATTGATTCAGGTTTTCTCTTCCTTCGAATCGATATTTTTGATCGAGTAGTACTCTCAACATCAACGAGTATATTTTAATGTACATCAGATAACTTATATCTATATCTATACCTATATCTATACTTATATCTATATCTATATCTCTATATAAAGAGAGAGAGAGAGAGAGAGAGAGAGAGAGAGAGCGTGTTATTCATCAGTTAAAGAAGAAATGAAGGTGGCGAAGGATGACGATGGAAGTACGGCGGCGAAGGCGGAAGTAGGAGAAGTGAGAACGTCGGCGAGGGGAAAACAGAGACGAGTGCTCTACGCGCAAGCAGAGGCGAGACTTCTTGCGGTCAAAGAGGTCGTTCAAGAGATGATAAAGGCCGTGAGAGAGCAAAAGCAGTTGAACTTGAACAACGCGAAGAATAAGGCGGCGAAGAAGTACGGCGTGGATGGATCGGTGAGGTTAACTGAGATCATCGCAGCGGTGCCGGAGGAACATAAGAAGACATTGATGCCGCAGTTAAGGGCGAAACCGGTGAGGACGGCTTCTGGAGTTGCCGTCGTAGCGGTGATGTCGAAGCCGCATAGGTGTCCGCACATAGCGACGACTGGGAACGTATGCGTGTATTGTCCTGGAGGGCCTGATTCTGATTTTGAGTATTCGACGCAGAGTTATACTGGCTATGAACCGACGAGTATGCGCGCTATTAGGGCTAGGTATGATCCGTACGCGCAAGCGAGAGGGAGAGTCGATCAGTTATCGAGATTAGGGCATTCGACGGATAAGGTTGAGTACGTTTTAATGGGCGGTACCTTCATGAGTTTACCGATGGATTATAGAGACTATTTTATTAGGAATTTACACGACGCGTTATCCGGGGCGACGAGCTCGTCAGTCGATGAAGCCGTGAAGAGCTCTGAGCACGGGAAACATAGATGCGTCGGGATGACGATCGAGACGAGGCCGGATTATTGCCTAGGCCCTCACTTAAGACAAATGCTCAAATATGGATGTACGAGATTAGAGATCGGGTTACAATCGATATATGAAGATGTTGCTAGAGATACAAATCGTGGTCATACAGTGAAAGCGGTTAATAGATGTTTTAGAGAAGCGAAAGACGCCGGTTTTAAAGTCGTCGCGCACATGATGCCGGATTTACCAAACGTAGGCATGGAAAGAGATTACGAATCGTTCTTGGAAGCTTTTGAGAATCCAGATTTTCGAATGGATGGTTTGAAATTATATCCAACGTTAGTCATCAGAGGCACTGGTTTATACGAATTATGGCGCAACGGATTTTACAGATCGTATTCGCCAGAGAAACTTGTTGATCTCGTGGCAAGAATTTTAGCGCTGGTGCCTCCCTGGACGAGAGTATATCGCGTACAACGAGATATTCCAATGCCTTTAGTCACATCGGGCGTTGAAAAGGGAAATTTGAGAGAACTTGCGATGGCTAGAATGGCCGAGTTGGGTTTAAAATGTCGAGACGTTCGCGCTCGCGAGGCTGGCATGCAAGACATCCATAATCGAGTATCGCCAAAAGATATCGAACTAGTTAGAAGAGAATATTGCGGCAACGGCGGTTGGGAGACTTTTCTATCGTACGAGGATCCGAAGCAAGATATTTTAGTAGGTTTATTGCGCTTACGCAAATTGACGAAAAAAGCTGGAAAAAATAACGCAGAATTGAAAGGAAAAGTTTCCATGGTGCGCGAATTACATGTCTACGGTACAGCCGTTAAAGTATCGACGAGAGAGGCTGGAAGATTCCAGCATCGTGGGTATGGCGCCGCTTTAATGAAAGAAGCCGAAAGAATTGCTAGAGATGAACACGGGTCGATTAAAATGGCCGTGATCTCTGGCGTAGGAACGAGGAACTATTATCGCAAATTAGGCTATGAACTCGATGGACCGTACATGAGTAAGTCGCTTGAATAAAACAATATATTATGATTGAAACATATTAACATATAAAAATACCAATCATCTAAAATCGTTCTCTACCGCGTGTAGTAAATCGGTTTGACATAAAACGCACGCGTCTGGGCTTGCATGACATTCTATTATACATCTTTCAGCGATAGATCCTAAACCAAAATTATACAAACTTTTTAGTAAATTGAACGACCCTTCGATTTGTTCGAGCTCTGTCGTTACGCCATTACTACTAATTACGTTGTCGCTATTCTTACTACCTCTCGTACTTATGCTAAATAATTCGTCGTCGTACCTAATCGAAAACCCTTCGTTCGGACCTAAACCAATGCCGTATACATCAACGCTCGCGCAGTGAAGAAGCGCAAACATGATTGCTTGAGCTTCAGTCGTCATCGGTGAAATTCCTTCAATGGCTTCAGCGACAAATTCCATGAATTCTGGGTGTAAAGCCTCTAATTTCAATCTCTTCTTTGTAACGGCGCCGACGCTGTTATCGTGTAATCTGTGCATCCTAGCAAACGCTCTTAAAGAATTTCCGTTTGTAATATTCACGAGTAATGTTTCTTCTCCGCTTTCGCGAACATATTTTTGACAAAAAGGTAACTTTGCGTCGCCGCACATGCGAATAGTCGTTCTCGATCCAACTGATTGCTCGAAACCTCTGGTTGGTAAATCGTCTACGCGTATAATCGCTTCGTGCTGATCAATGTTCGGTCCATTCTCGTACGATAACAAAACACCCGATTTGCCGACAACGGCGCAGGTCATCCAAGGCTCTTCTCTCGGAGTTACGACGTCCGTCTCCGCTAATCTTTTCAGAACGGTTTGTTCAACCGTTCCTACGTTCACGAACCCTCTCTCGCCACTTTTCAAATCCGACGCTCTTTTTCCTTTTTTGAAAAACCCGCCAACGATTGAAGACGACGACTGAGACGCGCTATCACTATCATCATCAGTTCTCCTCGATGGCAACTTCACGGTCAACGCAGACACTCTCGAAGTCCCTTCGCGGCCGCACGTCTCCCTATTCAACGTAATCGCTCCATCAAAAGTAATCCCGCGCTCTTCTAAACTATCCACAATCTTCTTCTCAGCTTTACTATCAGAACCCCTGTTCTTCTTCTCCTCCTTCTGTTTCTCATTAAAAACTCTAATCATCTTCTCCCTAATCACTTCTCCTTCACCTTCGTCACCTCCCGCTACGACGAACACTTCCGGCACGTCGATCATCCAATCGCACGATCGACTCCCGGCGAACAAAACCGCGCAGACGCACGCGTTCCTCGAACACACGCCGTGCATCCCGCACGCGCCTTTCTCACCAAGCGCGCATCGCTTGCCTTCAAACGAGTGATCTTTATACCACCGCGCTCCTCGCGCGACCGTTCTCTCGATTTCTTCCATCATCCTGGATATGTTCGAGCTCTCGCGAACGAAATCTCTGCCGCGCGAGTTCGCCTTTCCTGCGCTACCAAGGCCGCCTTGAAACGAATTCAAGAGCACGGATCTTACTGCGAAGAACGTGAGCACGATCGAGAGCGTGAACGCGACTTTGTTCCGTCGATTCTTATTCCTGGTGTTCTCTTGGAACCTCGACTGTGCTAAGCTGATCATCATCGGCAGTGGTCTCTGCGTTCGAGCCTTTCGTCTTCTTCGTCTTCTTCTTCTTCTGTGCCAGTGTGATATACTAAAAGTAACAGTACTCCAGCCGTGATGCCGTGCTTACGGTAACACTAAATATCTAAGCTATTAGATATCACTCGATAGGTCTGGCTGGAGAACTATTGAAGATTTGTATATTATAGATGATCTAATTGAATATATATTATACTCCTAATAACCCTCGTCTGCGTCGTCTTACGCGGTCGTTTTTTGTTACTTTTCGTGTTATGGTCGTTTTTGTGTGCCGCACAAAGAGAGAGAATTTAAAGTATTATTTTCAAAAGAAAGAAAGAAAAGACGAAACCTGAAAACGCGCGACCTGATCTCGCGAATATTGAGATCTAAATCCTTCGCGCGTTGTTCACTCTCTCTCGATATCGCGCGCGATGTCTGATACGAGGAGAACGAAGAAGAAGACGAACGCGTTCGATTTGGCCATGTTGTCGGCAATGATTCAGGAAGGACGAGAGCATGAAAGTGCCGCTAGTTTTGTTTTTATTGGTCAACGCGATAAAAAAAAGCTTTCGAGGGAGGAGTGGGATTACGTGCACGAAAAGAATAAAGAAAGGTTTAAGGCGAAGAGTTTGTGTGGAATATGTCACGAGAATTTCGGTGCGTTCGAGCAATGTTTAACGTCGTGCGGGCATTGCTTTCATTTGACGTGTCTAGAAAGCTTTGAGAAGTTCTGTAGCGGTAGCGGTAGCGGTAACGGTAACGGTGGGAAAAAACAACAGATATGTCCGTACTGTCGAAGACGCGCGTATAGGAAAATTCGCATCGATGATGCTAGAAAAGAAACACGGCATGAAGCGGCCGTGATGATACAAAAACATTGGTTGGGATATCGTGAAAGATCTTTCGGCGTTGGACCGGCGAGCGGCGAAGCGAGAAAAATGTTCTTAGCAAAGAAACTTCGAAAATTACGCAAAATAGTCGAAGTGAACGTTTGCAATCGAAGAGGCGAAGATGACATAGTTAACCATAGCGAAGATGATAAAGATGATTATCTTGATGAATTAACCAACGACGAGTTATCAATAGACTGGGACTCTGTCGTAGAAAATGCGCTTCTTAGAGAAGACAAAGATTGCGCTATTTGTACGCGACAGCTCTATACGAACAACAAAAATACGACAAACAAAGTTTCGTATTTAAGTTGTTCGCATAGATATCATTTGAAGTGTCTAAAATCTTTTGAAAACCACAACGAAATTCTCGGTCGCGGCGCGAGGCGTTGTCCAATGTGTCGTCGCGAGAATTACGCGCGTAAATGTTTTTAATTATGTACCACATACTACAGTATATACCGCGTATATATATTCTCTTTCGCGTGTTCTAGTTTTCAAAACCTGCAATTGACTAATTGTAAGCGCGCTCTCGGTATTCTTGACGACGGTCAAACGCGGACCAGTACTGTAGTCCACGTCAGAATACGCTCAAAAACTCCTCTCTTCAATTTTCATCTTTTCATAGAGAGACAAGGCGCGAATCCATCAGGCACACATCGTCATAAAATATGACGTCTTTGAATTTAGATTTCAGCGTCCTCGACCGCCCAGTGCGCAAAGAAGCGAACGAGCTCGACTCCTGGTACGCATTTTTCTGTTCGTCGTTAGATTTCTCTCAAATCGCTTCTTTAATTGATTGATTGATTGGATTCATTCGTTCGATTTTAAGTTTCCGAAAAAGAAACGAAGATCTTTGAGATCGAATGTTTTTTCTCGTTTATTACTATACTATGTTACGTATGGTTCAATGTTCTAGTTATTGATGCGCATACTCACTCGTGTCTTCTTCTTCATCTTCTTCTTTTTATTTCCTGAACTGGATTTAATCATCTTCTCAATGCTATTGATGCATATATTGATATATATATTGAAACGATACAAAGTCTCGATGAAGTGCTTTGCGGGATCAACACGCACGACCAATATTTCACGATTCCGAAAGTGGAAGATTTCGATAGGTTTCAAAAAGATTGCGTAGAGCACGTGAAGCCGCGGCATGGGACGACGACGTTGGGGTTCATATTTGACCATGGGATCATAATCGCCGTGGATTCAAGGGCGTCGCAAGGGCCGTATATATCCTCGCAGACGGTCAAGAAAGTGATCGAGATTAACCCGTTTTTGTTAGGGACTATGGCCGGGGGAGCGGCGGATTGTCAGTTTTGGCAACGAAATTTAGGTATTCAGTGTCGATTGCATGAGTTGGAAACTGGGAAGAGGATTACGGTAACTGGAGCGTCGAAGTTGTTGGCGAATACTTTGTACGGATATCGCGGGAAAGGGTTGTCCATGGGGACGATGGTCGCCGGGTGGGATACGGCTGGACCCGGTTTGTTTTATGTAGATTCTGATGGAACGAGATTAAAGGGGAAAAGATTTTCGGTTGGTTCCGGCTCGTTGTTCGCGTATGGTGTTTTAGATCAAGGGTTCAGAAACGATTTGAGTATTGAAGACGCGGCTGAATTAGGGAGACGCGCGATTTACCACGCGACGTTTAGAGATGCATATTCTGGTGGTACAGTGAGTGTATACCATGTCGGTCCCAATGGTTGGACTAAAATGTCAGGAACGGATGTTGGTCAGTTACATTATGAGTATTACCCAGCTGATCCAGTGGCGAATCCGGAGAGACATGGCGGTGGCGAAGGCGACTTATTCGTCCCAAAACAAAAGATCTTTGCGTACGAAGTAGAATCTATTAAGGAAGATACCAGCGCAATGGAAACTTAGTCATTAATTCGAATCTAGTCTATCTATCGCTCTCTCAATATATAATACAACAATATAATAATACACTCATTTTACTACTACTCCTAACTAAGAACTGCGATTTTTTACTGCACGACGACGACTTCTTGCTCTCCGCGACTGTTCCATTAAAGGCAAAATGACGAAAATGCATAGAACTTGTGTGTGAAACGCGAAATGGTACGCATTCAATGAAATCCCTTGCGCAAATAAAGATCGCTTCAATAACAGTAACGTAATGACGTCCGAGTAACTCTTAATATCTTTCATTTCACTTGTAGGAGATTCAGACATTGTTCTAGATGACAAAGTAGTCTCGCCACCTTCTTTTCGCAAAAATGTTCGAAGCTTTTTAACTAAAAGGATGAAAGCGACGCTAGATAATGTGAGCGCAAGAAATTTCTCGCCTAAATACGACATCCGAACATTCATGCCAATGGAAACAAAAGCTAACCCATGCGCTGCTCGAAGAACGTCGGAGCTGCTACCCGTGACCATTTTGAACTTCTTTTTCTTATCCGTTTCGATTTCATCCATTTGCTCATCGTCATAATTTAGTCTACGACGGTCGTGACACATTATTCCAAATGCGAACGCTCCCAATTCATAACCAAGATTTAACATTTCCGTCAAGCGAGCGAGGCACAGACATGCCGCGCAAAACGCGACGAGCTTTACCTCCTCGTCTCCGACGAGATATTTTTTCTCAAGGTGCTCGACAATACCATTCGTTGGCAGGACACGTTTTGTCGTCGTCAATGCCTGTCTATTGCGCATTCGCGCGGCTATACCAAACGTAATAAACAAAGATGCACCTAGCGCGTATAAAATTGATTCAAAAGACTGCGAAAAACTAACTCGCGTATTGCAATTTCGTGAAACTGCGAAAGCAACCCCTACCCACCATCGCATAATTCCGCTCTCATTCAACTCATCGCTAGATATTTTTGTAGTAGAAGATTGCGGAGTTGTGAGTAACGAATTTGTTGAACTCTCTATACTTGCATCAAAACTAGCTGACGCGCTTCCACTAGCCTCTATCATATCAACGCTCGATGATTTACTGACAACGACGCTCGAGTTTGAACCATCAAAAACGGATATTGCGCCTATGACGATTCCCTTTAGTACTCCAATTTTTGTCGCTACTCCTAAAATCCCCCCAATAAACGAACTTACTGCAACATTTGCTAGTACGATGAAACTACTTCTGCGCATGAAATGAAGCCGTCCTTTGTTACGTGTCTTAATTCCTTTTTCCTGAGCAAAGTAATCTGGAAAAACAGAAATATCGCATAATCTTCCGACGCTAAAACATAACGCGATGACACCAAACTCACCCAAGGTTTCCAATTGCACTGGCTCATCGACTAATCTAAAAGAGAAAGGACCGACGAGCGCGCCCGTGAGAAAAAAACCAACAAAATCACTCGACGGCGCGCTATGAAACGTCATCCTATTATTCCCAGCTATCATCCCAAACATCAAACTCAATGCAGTAGCCATCACGAAAACTACCACAATATCTCTCGTCAAATTTGAATCCGTCTGCATCGAAGACTTCCTCTTATGTTCTAAAACGTACTCGTTCCCTTCCGAGTCGACCAACGTCTCCACTCCATCCACAGCTTCCGCGCGCTCTCGTTCCCTACTCAACGCCTCGTCTATAGACATCAAAATCTCTCCAGTTCTCTCTATTAAATCTTTCATCCTCTTCGTTCGCGCATCGCCCAATCGCACTCCTCTCTCGACCGTATTTCGCTCTGCCGCCCTCTTCTTCATCGAAACGACTTCTTCGACTGCTGAAACACCTTTCATCCTGCGCTTATTCTCTTCGCGTTCTCGTAAATATTTCTTCTCCTCTTCGTCGTAGTCTTCGAACTCTTTCTCCAGCACGTTCGATAGTTTATGTGCAATCGTTCGATTATAATTAAACTGCGCAGATGTCTTTGAAGGTTTCACTTCAAAAGATGTGCTACGGTTTGTGCGCTGTTTACTACTGCGTGCGGCATGAGCACGTGAATATGTGTTAATAACACACAAAATGATCGCTATTAAAATCTTACGCGTGCTTCTTCGCAGCGATGATGGCATTTTGAGTGACGAGGATTACTTAATTAGGTCTTTACCTAACGATGGAGCACGCGTAACATTTTAATAGTCACAGAGCTGATGCGTACTTTTTATGAAAATCTATTTAAGCAGCACAGGGCAGCAGCATGGGAAGTTCATAATTCATGAAAGGCACGACTGGACTACGAGCTAAAGCTAGATTTTCGCGACGCGAGCGATGACGAACAACAGATTTTACCATAATCCGCGTTCCTCTGCGACGTGGTTTGGACGCATTAACGGGCTCGTTTTGTTGAATCCTAGGCGTTTACTTAGAACATTTTTTGACGTTTGATTTCTCGTACTCGTAGAAGCCGCGCTTCGTTTGTTTGAGGTCGCGTTGAGGCTGTTGTTGTTGTTGGTGGTGGTGGTGGTGATGTTATTATATCCTGGGGTGAAGAAAGCTTCGGGTTCATCGTCGTCGTCGTCGTGATTTTTCGTTATCAAGTCCTCAAATACGCGAACTTTGCGCTCTAATGAATCGATTTCTTTCGTTTTCGCGAATACCTCGGCTTCGAGTTTTCTTCTTTTCGAGAACTCTTCGTTGAAATTCGTCTCTGATGCGTCTATTTTAGCCCTCATTACTTGTAAAACTTCAATAAGCGATTGATTTTGTTGCGTCAGAGCTTTCGAGCGACTTTCGAAAAGGCTTTGAAGCTTTTCACGAACGCGCTCGGTTTCGATTGATATTTCGATTTCCTTTTCAGTTTCCATGCGCTTCTTTAAAGCGTCGATGTTTTCGCCACTCGTATTTACTCCTACTGAAGCAGAATCGGGAGCGGAAAGCAATCGCAAGTTTTCAACAGTCAGCTCGTTAATTTTCAACGCTGCAGTTTCTAAATCACTTTGCATGTCTTCATAATCAGTGACTAATGATTGCATTCGAGCGGAAATTTGATTCGTTACGTCGCGCGCGTGTTCTAAATTTTCCTTCAATTCATCAATTTGTTCAGTTTTTGACTCAAGTTCTTTCATCGTATTCTCTAAGGACTCCATGGCAACATCGCGTTCGTTTACAATGGATTGCGATAATTCGGTTTCGCTCTCTATTTTTTCTTGCAACTCGTTCACTTGTCGTTTCAACACTGCAGATTCTTCATAACACGTTTCAATAGCTCTCTTCGCGTCTTCCGAAACGGCTTTAAATGTAATTTTCGCGTTTTCTTGAATTTCAATCTTTATTTGTTCAATCTTTTCTCTATGTTCTTCTACAGTTTGCTTTATCAAATCGTTCAAGCGTTCGTTTTCGCTCTTTAATTTTAATTCGCTCTCGAGAAGTTCCTTTTTTTCATTCGATAAAGTTTCAATCGCGGCTTGTAAATCGACAATCTTTCGCAAACTCATTTCCAACCTCTTCTTATAATCATCTTTCATCTCTTTTTCGTTATTCATTTCTTCTTTAATTGGTCCGCTTTGAATTTTTAAAACCTCTAATTCTGCCTGGTATTTGATTCTCGTAAAGGTCTCCTTCTCTAAAGCGTCCCTACTTTCCTTCATCGCTCGTTCGGTATCTTTACATTTGCGTTCAAAACTATCTCGATCTGTTTTTGCAACCGCGGCTTCTTTCATTGCCTCGCCCATCTTCTCTTTTGCAAATTGAGCTTCTGTAACTGCGGCAATTTCCGTCTCCGAAGCTCTCGCGCCGAATCTCGCCACAGCTGCTGCTCCTCGTTCGTTCGCCTCTCTCTCAATTTCGATCGTTTTTTGTTCAAACTCTACTCTCATTTTTGCTAATTTCGCTTCATACTTCTGCCTTTCTTTCCGTTCAATCTCGCTTTGTTCGTTTTCCTTTCTCTTCACGTTCTTCTCTCTCTTCTCCAAAACCTTCTTTGCACTTTTAACTTTCTCTAAAACTTCGTCTCTCCACTTCTCCGCGCGTTTCTCTAACATTTTCCGTTCCTCCACGAACTCATCTCTAATCCTCTTCTCGGCCGTTTTCAACTCATCCAAACACTTCTTCGCATATAAACTCTCCTCTTTCTCCTTCTCCTTCGCTCGTTCCATTTCACTCTTGAACTTTTCGTACTCTTTCTTCACGTATTCGTTTTGCTTCGACGTCACCGTAGCGCGTTCGCCTAAATCCACGAAATCGATCTTCAACTGATCTCTCTCGCGTTCGCTGATCTCTAGTAAAGCTCTTAATTCATCTTGTTCTTTTTGCATTCGTTCGTTCGTTGTCATATATTCCTCCGTTCTTCTGCGTTCGTGTTGTACGGTTTGTTTTAATTTCGCCTCCTCCCTTTTCATGTCTTTGAAATCTTTTTTGCATACTCTTAATAGAGCTTGTAAGCGCTCGAGCTCGATTTCGAGCTTTGATGCTTTCACGCGGAACTGATTATTATTGCTATCATCACTGTGCAGATTATTGTTGTTTCGATCATTCGTCGTCGTCGTCGTCGTTGGTCTTCTTCGCTCGTTCTCTACTTCTTCCTCTTCCTCTTCCTCGAAGTGGTTTGAATTATTTATGTTTCCAATCGAAGAGGTATTGCGTAACGCTCGGTCGTATAATTGAGCGCGATAATGAGACGATGAGTCGTTATTATTCGTGCGAGCATCGAAGCGTTTTCGTGGAGGAAGTCTGTGCGCCGGTTCGCTCGTGTGCATTATCTTCTTTGTGTTTGTCGTTATCGTTCGATATCGCTCTTTGTGAAGTCAAACAAACGAGACAGTTAGGAGATGTGAGCGGTACGTGTTTTGATTCTATTGAATATTTTCTGTGAAAATCGCGCCTACTTCGCAGTCGTAGTAGCCTCGAACGACTCTTGAATTTTTCTAATCTTCTGTCGCTCTGACTCCATCGCGCGCTTGAGCTTCACGAAGCACGCTCGAGCG
>Ga0115001_10001331_pt1 | contig 19080 bp, 9 predicted proteins | sample ArcticOcean_MG_C_12_FD_89869 | JGI IMG/M metagenome (GOLD analysis project Ga0115001, IMG submission 89869) | Marine microbial communities from western Arctic Ocean - ArcticOcean_MG_CB8_130 | ecosystem: Environmental > Aquatic > Marine > Oceanic | place: Arctic Ocean: Canada Basin | collected... | reverse complement strand
TAAACTCTGGGTAACACCTGTAGAAGGGTTGGTTAAAAGAGTAGTCAATACTGTGCTGGTATCAAACTCGGAGAATCCATCGGAGTCGTCGGAACCATCATCACAGTTTGCTGCAATAGTTATAGGATAAGCTTCTGGCGAGTCGTTTACTACAAATTCAAGTGACGTAGTATCGTAACACAACCCATTTGGGTTGTTCACACCACCCAGGGCTGATGCCAGTTCAATTCTAATGTCAATGGTTTGGGACGTAGACAAAAATGGATTAGGTAATTCATTACCAATAAGTGTTCCGTTAGGTAGGTAGTAATAAGTAGTTACGTTTGTTTGTGCACCTACAAGTGTGGATTGAATGGAAGAAGTATCAAAAGGGAACTTTCCATCTTGAGAATCAAGATCTAAGGAACTATCTCCATCACATTGCTTGGCAATAGAAACAGCATTGGCAACAGGTCTAGGCTCTATATAAAGAGTCGCTACTTGTTCGTAACCTAAGCATTCAAAAGTACTTACATCAATGTTAACAATTCTAGCCCATATAGGTTGAGTAGTAGGAGTTGTATTGGTGAAATCAGATTCAACATCTACAGGGTTTTCTCCACTTAATGCATCTTCTGATTTTGTGTGAAGAGAAACTCTAATATTTTGAGCAGAAAATTTAGCATTTGAAGCAATAAGTTTTTGTTTCACTTCTTTTAAAACATCACTACTAAAAGTAGCTATGCCATCTTGATTAAGTGCAGGAGAATCTTCACAAAGTGCATAAAATGTATTGTTGTCCTCCATAAAGGTTTTGGATATTTGACTTGCAGCAACAGTGATGTCAATTTGTGAGGATCTATAGCAATTATTTGTTGTAATAATTTTTACATAAACAGAATCGTTGAAAGGATCGTTCTGAAATTTTGTGGGATCAGCAATTAAAGAGTCTACATTGAAATCAGCAGCTGTGTAGTACTCAAAAGTTTCATTTTTATAATCTGAAGAAATAATCAATTGAGACTCTATTAAATTATGTATTGAAACTCCATCATTATCGTCATCGTCGTCACATTGTTCAATTTTAATCAATGGATTTATAATAATTGGTAATGGAGCTACTTCAATATTAAAGTTAGTACTAGCTCTAAAACAACCTAAATTATTGTTCAAAACTCTGATATATATTTTTTCTCCACCAGCTGTGGTGTTGGTGTAAGGAGAGCTTAATCCATTGCTCGAAATATCATCTGCATCTGCTTGACTAATGTGATATGTAACTGTAAAATCCTGTGTACTTTGATTTCCAAGAATAGTTGCTGTTTGAGAAGCTAAATTAAACGAAGAAATGATACCATCTTTATCATCTCCAACAGAGTTGTCATCACACTTTATGATAGTATTTACAGTATTTGCTACTGGGAGATTATTAATTTTTATATCAAAAGAGTTTTCTGTGTTTATACATTGAGTAGTATTGTTTAAAACTCTTATAAATATTTTTTCTCCATCTTTTGTACTATTAGTATAAGGAGATATCAGTCCTGATTTAGTTATGTCATCAGCATCTTCTTTTGTTAAATGATAAGAAACTGTAAAATCATCTAATGATTGACTTTCACCTAGTATTGATGGATTAAGACTCTCTAAGTTAATCGTTTGAATAAAACCATTTGTATCGTCTCCATCTGATTTATCATCACAAAAAATCAAATCATTTACTGAATTAGAAATTGGGTTAGGATTAACTGTTACTGTATATTCTGTCCTACATAATACATCATTAATTGTTACTTCCAAAAAGTAAACTGTTGTTTTTGTTGGTGTAACTGTTAAACTACTACTAGTTTCATCAAAAGTTTCAAATTCTGTTTTATCATCATTGGTGTATTTTCCCCAAACAACAGACGTGGTTCCGTTAAATTCAAAAACTGGCCATGAATTTCCGCTTTCTTGAACGTTTGTCATGTCGTTCCACTTTTTTGCAACTCCTCCAAAATCAAATTGACCATAATTTTCTTCGCCATCTTCAACATTGTTTGTAATACAACAATCGTTAGGTTCACTAGAGGACCAATTAGCAAGTTCATCAGTAAGAGGACGTCCATCTAACCAATACCAGCCTTTATCAGTTTTATTGTCAGGGTTTAACTCTTCTGTATTGTATTGTTTTAAACCTAACCAAAAATGATTATTAGGTGAGGAACCAGCATTTGCAAAACCTAGTTCAGCAAGCTTGTCATAAACTGCGTCTTCTTCTTCTTTTTTATTAATTTGATACATGGAAGCGCCGGATCCATAACTTTGAATTAAATCATAAGCATCTTCCCAGGCCATCGCTTCTTGTTTTAAAAAATAATTAGAACCCTCATATGTTAAAAATAAATCTAATTCGGGATGATCTTTTATAAAGTCTTGGGCAGTTTGTGGAACTCCTGTAACTGAAATCGTTGTTGATTCACTTAGACAAACTGCCTGTTTTGTTGAAGATAAAGTAGGGTTAGAAATAAAAGCTTTTGTTTCTGTTCTTGATGTACTTATACATCCATTGCTATTTGTTACTTGAGCATAATATTTTTTTTCATGAACCAAAAGTGTAGATGAGTCAAGAGCATCGCCACCAGTTTCTTCTTCATACCAACCGATTGTCAGAGTGGCATCAGCATCATTAATTGTTAAATCTGATACTTTGGCTTGGTTGGATTCATCAAAACAATAAATTTGAATAGGATCTATAATTGGTTTAGATGGAGTTGCTATTACATTTAATACCGCTTCATTGGAATCGATTCCACACAAAAATTCGTTAGTTGAAACATTAACTCTAAATTTATTTCCATTCATCCCTTGATTAATAGATAAAATTTCTAATTTATTTGTTGTAGCTCCTGAATAAGTTGCATCATCAATAACATCATTCCATATTGTATTATCAACGTCGTAAAATTGCCATTTATACGTTACGATAGATTCTGCAGGATTAGGGTTCCCTGTTGTTACTTCAAAACTTGCATTACTACTTTCACACTCATTTGCTGTAGATGGTTGATTTGTTATAGATATTGCTGTTCCAGATTTTTGAAACAAGTATTTTTCTTCAGCAATATCTTTTAATGGATCAGGGTAGCTATGGTCTTTATATTTCCCTCTTTCATCAATTTTATTATTATCAAAAGTGGGAAGACCGGTACCTAAAATACCATCTCCGTCAGGGTCTAGTTTTTCAAAACCAGCTTCTGTGAGATCGTTACAAGTATCGTTGTCGCTATCTAAATCGTAAAAATCGTAAAGAAAAGTACTATCTAAGTCTGTATTGAGACTGTAATCAATAGTTTCAATAAATCCTGAATACGAAGACGTAGCATCTTTATTTATATTTCTATGTATAAACGTTATAGACTTGCAATCGGAAGCAAAAAATTCATAAGGGGATTCACCCGATGGATTAGGATTTGTTTTAAAATGTATTTCAGAACTGGTAAATGAAGTAACTCCAGTTTCATATGCTCCATCAAAATTTGTATCTATCAACAGTCTATCGTCTGGATCCCAGACAGTTATATTTTTATTTTCAGGAAGAACTCTCCATATAAAACTTTCACCGTCTATTCTATCATGAACTACATTAGGATTTTTTGTTGCATGAAAGAACAGAAGTTCTTCTTGTCCTTGTGAAGCTTGTGAAGTAGCACTAATCGTATATGTATTAGTTCCAGATTCTGCTGCTGTTACATCTGATTTAAAAATCCCAGTAGCTGTTCCTGTGAAAGTATTAATAACAGGGTCTAACGTACTTACTTTAGATAATTCCCCGCTTAATGTTACAGTATTAGTTTTTCCGTTTTTCAGAGAAAAAGTTGGACTTACTAAATCGTTAATATTCAATATACCATTCCCCAATGACTCAACAGAATTTAATATTCCATCATTATCGTTATCTAAATCTAAATTATCTACAATTCCATCGTCATCATAATCAGTTGGGCATACACTAATAGGTATATCACTTGATTTATATATTTTCCCAGTACAAGTAATTGTACCCCTGACAGCATAAGTTCCTATTTCTGTGGGTTTATAAGTAGTATTGGTTTCTCCATCAATATCAGTATAAGTTTCAGTTCCAGGATTTTTTTTAATCCATTGTAATGTGTCATAGCTACCGGAATTACTAATCTCAAAGGTAACATTAGAAACTCCCTCAGAAGAAATACACGAACCAAGAGCAGAAGCAACTAAGTTCAAAGAAACATTAGGATTGGAAGGGAATCCGGCATAAAAACTTCCAGATGTTGCTGCTCCATTTTGATTGTAATATGCAGCATATAGTTCATCAGAACTGCTTACACTTACATTTTCTGACAAGCCTGTCACTTTATATGTCACATACTCATTTTTTCCAGTTACTGTTGAAGGTCCATTCACTGTTACTCCATCAGGCTGACTACCAATATCAGTATTGTTTATTAGTACAGTTGCAGTTCCCTTGGTTACAATAGTTATTCCTCCTGTAAGGGTATTGTCTCCAATTTCATCAATAAATGCAATATTATTTACATCTCCTCTACTTTCACAGCTCAAAGGAGGAACAAAGAACATTCCCTGATTAGCTTCACTCGCACCTCCAATACCCTGATATGCAAAAACGTCTTGTGATGAAGAAACAAACATGTTTCCATCTGTAAATTTATCACCCTCAATAATGAAATAATCTCCTTTATTAATAGTGGCTTCTGTAGATTCCTCGTTGATTTTAATATCAGTGTTGTCATAATGGGCAACTATTAAAACATTTTCATAAGAATTATCCCCCTCTCCCTTAACAAATATATATTCTTTACCAACCTTATCAAGACCAACTATTTGATCAATTCCATAATCTCTAGCTCCTCCATTTCCAAAACTTCCATTTGCAGATCCAGAATTCACTACCACGGGCTTGTCTGAGCTAACTAATGCACCAATCAGTCCATCTCTATTAGCATTAGAATCTGGGACTTTCAAGGCAACTGTATAACTTTCTCCTCTGTTAAGTATAATGTTCTCAATAGGAAACTGTCCTGAGTAATTCTGAATAACTAGTCCAGCAATATTATTACTAGATAAATTAACAGTTGTTTGATCTTCAGTTGCCATTACAGAAAAGAAATTCATGTAATTATTTCCTGGATTTCCTTTATTATCATAGGTTCCAATTCTAAAAATTTTCCCCGGTGCATTTTCTCCTTTACTTACCAAAGCTCCTGCTTGAGCATTTCCACCAGCATTCATTCTAATAGATACATATATTACATCTTGAGATTCTATAATATACCCCTTGTTGTTAGTTACAGTACTAGTAGTTGCAGGATCTTGGAATAATTGCGAATATCCATCAGTTGCTATTTGAATTTTTTTTGGATTAGCATTGTTAACTATGTATGAAATTTCTTCATCTGCGGTTCCTCCGACAGCCTTGATTTTAAAAGAAACGTCTCCGTTAATTGGTGTTGAGATGTAAAACCATTGATCTAATGGGTCAGCATTGGATGGGCCACTAGTTAGTGGTGGGATGTAATGTACTTTGCTTAGCTGAGCGAAACCATTAAATCCAATAACTAATAAAAAAAAGAAAACAAGTATTTTTTTAACCACAGTATAGTTTCTAATAAGACTAATTACAAATATAAAAGTTTAATCTATTTTTTATAACTTATATAAATTAAATAAATCAAAATATCATGTCAAATAGATCAATCAATTACATTAGATACCCTTTAATATTAATCAGTATAGCTCTTTGTGTTTCAGGTATAAGGTGGTTAATCAGTTCTGAACCTTGGATTCTTGATCAAGTTGCTAACGAGGAGCGATTACAGATGACTTTTGTTGACCTTTTTTTAATTGAGGGAAATTCCACATTGAGTCTTTACCTTACTCAGATCTATAGATTTTTGGGGTTATATGTATTAGGAATAGGATTCTTATTACTATCATTTACATCCAATAAGTTTTTAGAAATATTTTTTGTAAGACAACGATTTTTAATAGTACTTGGAATTTTACTAGTTTCAAATTTAGTTTTAGCCTATGTATGGATACCTTCCTCTCATTTTATATTCGTAATGTGGGGGGCAATAGGCTTATACTGCTTTAGTCTTTACAACCATATTAAAAGTTAGTAGTTGTATTTTTGAATTAACTCCTTAGTTAATTTTATACCTTCTTTTTCTGAAAGTTTGTTTCCTTCATATTCAATTCCTAAGAATCCCTCGTATCCAAATTCTTCAACAATACTCATCATTTGTCTAAAGTCGATTGTCGTTTCTTCACCCTTGTCATTGAAATCATATGATTTTGCGCTCACAGCTTTTGCATAAGGCATAAGGTCTCTCATTCCTTGGTATTTATCGTATTCAACCTCACATGGCCCATCATAAAGAGAATTATTTTTTCTTTTAATACAAAAATTACCAAAATCAGGTAAAGTTCCACAGTTTTCCAAATTCACATTTTCAATAACTTCTGCTAACGCTTTTCCATTAGAGCTGTGACTGCCATGGTTTTCAACAATTATATTAATATTAGAATTACTAGCAAATTCACTTAACTTGGTTAGACCAATAACAGAATTTTTTTTCCATTTTTCTAATTCACTTTCACCCTCCAAATTGACTCTAACTGAATGACACCCCAATTCATAGGCCATTTCAACCCATTTCTTGTGTTTCTCCACAGATTCAATAATTTGGTTAGCATTGCTAGATGACAAATCACCCTCATCGTCCACCATAATTAAAAGATTTTTTATGTTGTACTCTTCAGAATTACTAGTCAATTCCTTAGTTAATTTAGATATAGTCATTTTTTCCAGTTCTGGTCGGTACAGAGTAGATACATATTCAATTGCATCAAAACCTAACTCTTTTGCTTGAAAAGCAAAATCTTTGGGATTCAAAGTTTTCTCAATTTTAATCATTTTGTTCAGTGACCATTGTGCAAGTGAAATTCCAAATTTGTTCTTTTTTTTATGGTTGTTACATGAATATGCACTGGAAAGAATAACTCCAGAGGATGCAGAAGTAAATAGTTTATTGAATTGTCTTCTTTTCATTTTATAGTATTTCTTCTTTAATTTTTTTTCTATTGTCCTCAGAATTCGTATCAATTAATTTATTGTAAGGATCAATTCCAACCTCAATAGGTTCGTTGTCTGTTATTATTGAAATCTTATTGTGTATTGAGTTTATTTTGTGTTTTTTAAGGTATAATTCCACTTCTTTATCTTCATTGTCTTTACCAAAAATACCGACATCAATATAGTCAGATAAATACACGGAATAATCAGGTTTTTTCATTTTTTCATTTTTGTAAGAAATGGAATCTCTTTTCTCATTTCCATAGAAAATTTTACCTTTTTCATCATTTCGGTATTTACTAACCTTAAATTCAATATCAACTTGGTATTTTCCATTTTCTAATTTTTTGGACTCTGTTGATACTATTCTATTTTGATATAACGTTATTGTTTCAAACATATCTTTAATTATATAGCTTAAAGAGTCCGGAACAACTTCCTTAACATGATTTACAAGATCTATTGATGTGGTATAGGGAGGTTCCTGAAACGCTACTTTATTCACATATTTACCTAGGGCTTTATTTAATTTTTTCTCACCTATATAGTCACTTAAAGCATAAAAAATTAATGAACCTTTTTGATAATGTATATATCCCTGTCCATCATTATACATAAGAGCGTTCTCTCTTTTACTTTCAAAAGTTCTTTGAGTTAAATAGGTGTCTAAAGATCTTTTAAGAAATTTTCGCATTTTACTTTTACCATTAATTTCTTCAATTACTTTTAAGGAAACATATTCTGATAAACTTTCAGAAAGTACTGTAGCTCCTAATACATCAGCTCCAATAACCTGATGAGCCCACCATTGGTGTGCAACTTCATGAACAGATACAAAAAAGGCATAATCATTGCCACCTTCCTCAGAGTCATCCACGTCAGCAATAAAACCAACACTTTCTGAGAAAGGAATAGTATTTGGAAAAGATTGAGCAAATCCCCCTGCAGTTTTGGGAAATTCTATTATTCTTAATTGTTTGTGTTGGTATGGGCTGAAATTTTCGGAACAGTAGTCCAATGAAGCTTTCATTCCCTTAATCATTCTGTCTAAGTTGTACTCATGACCTTTATGATAATATATTTCTAAATTTACATCATTCCATTTGTCTTTCAATACTTCATATTTTGCAGAATTAAAGGCGTAAAAATTTAATATTTTACTATCCATTTTATAGTGAAAATATCTTCTATCTTCTTCAATCCATTCTTTTTGCAAGTAGCCAGGAGCTATTGCAATTTGGTCCTTTGATGTACTGACGGTAGCTTCAAAATCTATCCAATCCGCATCTTTAGCTATATATGTATTTCCAAGTGCGGTAGAATCTGAAGGATGAGATTTTAATTTGTTTGGTGGTAAATCATATTTTTTTCTTGTTTTATCATCTGATAATTCTCCTAGTGAATAACCTAGGGATGGAAAAATACTGTTATTTATAAAAGTACCATTAGAAATAACACTAGAGTTATTTCTTAAAATAGTATTTGGTTTGTTTTTTACTGTAAATAACAATTTAAGACTGTCACCTGGAAAGAGTGGAGTTTTTAATTTATGTATATCAAAATTATATATAGTATCTTCTGAAACAAGATCTGTTTCTTTATCAAATTTAAATGTACTAATTAAGCTGTTGTGATCTAGAAAAATACTATCAATTTCTTCACTTGTTTTATTTATCATTACATACTCTCCAGATGCGATAACATCTCTTGAAGATGGGAATATATCTACATTTACATTAACAGAAACAATTCTAGGTTGTGCATAAGATTCATATTTTTTGTATTTCTTTTCTCCTTCAACGGTAATGATCTCACTCTCTTTTTGTGTTGTTCTTATATTTGATACATTATTTTCATAGTAGATGTATCCACCAATTGAAATAAATATTAGAGTAAAAAATGTAATGAAAAAAGGATATTTTCCCTTAAACCTTGATTTTGCAATAGTTATTTTTTCATTAAAATTACTAGGTAATCCTCTTACATAAAACAATGCAGTTAGTATACAAAATACAAGACCAAGTGAAAGCCAATATATTTTATAAATAAAATATTTGTTAATTGTTTCCCCATAACCATTCATATCAGAGTATGAGTAGCCTGGACCCTGGTTGTATTTGAAAATGGATTGCTCAACCCCAGCCAAACTCATCAGCGGAATACCAATTAAAAGCACAATCATAACAAACAAACCTACATATGGACTTGTGATAAGTGTTTGTACAAGAAAAGTAAGGAAAGTCCATATGACGTAGTATATAAGACTTAATGCAAACACTTCATACAGGTACAATGAAATTTCAAAATCATAAAAACCATTATATGCTTGAAATATTAGCCCAGTTATTATAATTAATGAAGAAAGGGCTAACTGCATCATAAATATTGCAAGAAATTTAGAACCAAAAAGTACCCAGTTTTGTGTAGGGCTCACATCAATTAATTGATTAATATTAGCAATCCTAGATCTATGAATTAAAAGTCCTGCATATAAAAATGTACATATGTTAATTGCTAATGCAAAAGTATTTCCCGCTGCTAGCATTCTCCAAGTTCTAGGAAGAGTAGAGGTTCCAAAAACATTTCCAAGCTCAGAGAGTCCTATTAAATTAATTAGAAGCCCAACTATTACAATACAAATAAATGGCCAACTTTTTACAACAAACAAAAAATCAACAGTAGAAAGTTTCCAAAGTGATTTTAGTTGGTTTGTAAATGAAAAATCAAAACTTACTTTTGGAAGATTGATTTTAATGATTCCTCCAAAATTTGATTTGGTTATTCTTTTGGATTCTTTATTGTTAAAAGAAAAAGTGAATGCATTTTGACTAAAACTAAACACCTTGTAAATTGTTCCAAATATTAAAAGTCCAATTCCGCTCCATAACAATCTATTGTAGATTAAAACTTCCTTGATAGGAAGGTGCAATTCGTTTTGCTCTGATACGGTCCAGTATCGAGTGTAATATTGAATTGCTGAATCACCAAATGGATCTAATATAGCAGCAAAAAATCTTTTTTCAGGATCATCAAATAGATTTACAAGTAATCCCTGTAATATTAATATTATCAAAACCGTAATAAATCCTGCAGAAATGTTTCTAGTAAAGGTTACAATTCCAAATACTATAGCGCCAATAAAAAGCATGTTTGGAAGTATGTAAATTAAATATATGTCTAGATAAGATTTTAGATCAAAGCTTCCTACAATATCTTGGTTGGTCCCAGGGAGAATAAACCCTGTTCCTATTCCAAGTGCAATTATCAATACAATGGTATTTACAACAAAAATTCCAGCAAAAAACTTAGCTAATAAATACTGTAGTTTTGTAAAAGGGTAGGAGTATAAAATAGTATGCATCTCACTCTGATAATCTCTATAAACAGAAACACCAATTATCGAGGGATAAAGAAATATAAGAAGTCCAGATAAGCCTCCAAAAAGTCCAGTTATGCCAAGTGGAGAATTAACAATTTTTGAAGAACCAGTGGTGACAGTTAGGAAATCAAATAGTCCTGCTGACGCCCCAGACATTAATAGTGCTATAAAAAGAAATATTATAGTATATATGTAAAAAGATGGTTTTCCAAACCAATACTTCACTTCATTAAAAAATATTGTAAAAAACATTGATTAGATTAATTTATGATTCGTTAGAATTAGGTTGATCTTCTTTTAATGCAATAAAATAAACATCATCCAGTTGAGGATCTACTTTCTTGAAATCTTTTGAGGGTTTTTTCTCTGAGTAAACTCTTATTGTAAGCGTGTTGTCTACATTGTAATTCGAAGATAAAATATTAAACTCCAACTCAGATTGGTCAAGCTCCTCTCTGGAAACTACCTTAGTCCATATTTTATTCTTTATTTCTAAAGTGGCGTCTAAAGGTTTAATATGTTTTAATATTCTTCCTCCATTTAATATTGCCATGTCGTTACATAGTTCTTTTACATCGTCCACAATGTGGGTTGAAAATATTACCGTGGAGTTTGTCCCAACTTCTCTCAAGACGTTTAAAAACCTTTGTCTTTCAGCTGGATCTAGTCCTGCCGTAGGCTCATCGACTATTATTAGTTTAGGATTGTTTAAAAGTAATTGAGCAATTCCAAAACGTTGTTTCATCCCTCCTGAGTAACCATCAACATACTTTTTTTTAACATCCTGAAGGTTTGTTATATCTAAAAGTTGATTAACAAGCTTATCTCTTTCTTCTTTCACAGAGATTCCTTTCAATAGGGCAAAGTAATTTAATAATTCTTCAGCTGACATTTTAGGATAAACACCAAATGACTGAGGTAAATAACCTAGAACTTTTCTAAGTGATAACTGATCATTCAAAACATCGATGTTATTAAAATTTATAGTTCCGGAATCAGGAGACTGTAAAGTAGCTATAGTTCTCATTAAAGTTGATTTTCCAGCACCGTTTGGACCTAATAAGCCAAACATACCATTACCGATTTCTAAACTTATGTTATCTAAAGCTTTTACTTTATTAGAATATGTTTTTGTGAGGTTTTCAATTACTAAATTCATTTGTGTTTTTTTTCTTAATATATTTATAGATATAATGTATACAAATATAAGCTTTTAATTTACCATTCTGTTAAGTATGTTTTATTAATTACGTTAAAGAAAATTATAAATTCACTTATGATACAATCCTACAAAAGAAAAATTGATTTTGAAGATAAATACGATGCAATTGTAATCGGATCTGGAATGGGTAGTTTGACCTCTGCTGCATTACTTTCTAAAGAAGGTAAAAAAGTACTAGTGCTAGAAAGACATTATGTAGCTGGTGGATTTACTCATGTTTTTAAAAGAAAAGGATATGAATGGGATGTAGGTATTCACTATATAGGAGAGGTTCAAAATCAGAATAGTCCAATAAGAAAGATGTTCGATTATGTTTCTGATGAAAACCTAAAATGGGAAGATATGGGGGAGATTTACGACAAAGTAATAATTGGAAATAAGACCTATGATTTTGTAAAAGGAGTTGAGAATTTAAAGAATAACTTAATCTCCTACTTTCCAAAAGAATCTGAGGCTATTGAAAAATATATTCAAATGGTTTTTGACTGTAACAAGTCAATGAAAAAATTCTACATGGATAAAGCATTGCCAAGTTTTGTGAGTTCCTTGTTTGGTTATTTTTTTAGAAAAAAATATTTAAAATATTCTTCAAAAACTACCTATGAAGTTATTAATTCTTTAACTCAAAACCAGGTACTTATTAAAGTATTGACTGCTCAGTATGGAGATTATGGATTGCCACCTAAGCAAAGTAGTTTTGCTATGCATGCATCAGTTGTAAAACATTACTTTAAAGGAGGGAGTTTTCCGGTAGGAGGTTCTTCAGAAATTGTTAAAACAATTAATCCAGTAATCGAGAAATCAAAAGGGAAAATTGTAGTGAGGGCTGAAGTGAAAGAAATTATAATTGAAAACAACAAAGCCACTGGAGTTTTGATGGAAGACGGAAAAAAGTTTTTTTCTGATTTAATAATTAGTGGAGTGGGTGTATTTAATACCTTCGATAAATTAATTAATAATGAATTAAGTGTTAAATATGGATTTAAAAATAATTTAAAATTTGTTAAACCCTCCGTAGCTCATGGGTGTTTATATATTGGATTAAATGGTAATACGGAGGATTTAAAGCTTCCTAAAAATAACTTGTGGATTTACCCAGATGATATTGATCACGATACGTCTGTAGCAAAATATTTAGAGGATCAAGATTCTGAATTCCCTTTAGTTTATATTTCCTTTCCATCTGCTAAAGATCCATCTTGGAATTCAAGGTATCCCGAGAAAAGTACAATAGATGTAATTACTTTACTTCCTTACGAAAGTTTTGCTAAGTGGGAAGGAACATCCTGGAAAAAGAGGGGTGAGGAGTACGATAATTTTAAAGACTCCATTTCCAAAAGACTATTGGAATGTTTATTTAAACAACTTCCTCATTTACGAGATTCTGTAGATCATTATGAATTATCAAGTCCATTAACTACAAAGAATTTTGTTAATTATGATAAAGGGGAATTGTATGGATTAGATCATACACCTATTAGATTTAGTCAGAAATTTTTGAGACCAAAAACTCCAATTAAAAATTTGTATTTAACAGGACAAGATATAGTAAGTGCTGGGGTTGGAGGAGCTTTGTTCTCAGGTTTGATTACAGCAACAGCAATAACCGGAATTAATTTTATGAAGAAAATTTATAAATAAAAAGGAATCTAATTTTTTTATTTTTAAATAGGCATGTATAATATTAAAATAGATTGAATGATAAATAATATTAAAAATGGTATTGCTAAATAACCCATCACATCTCTAGCTTCAATTCTTGTTCCTGAACCCATTACTGGTAGCACAATTAAAAGAAAAAAGGGTTGCAGAAGATTTGTTAGTGATTCTCCATATGCCATCGACAATGCTGTTCTTGCTATGTATGCTGTCACCTGATCTGAAGGTAAACCAAAGGTTAATTCTTTAGCTGCTTCAATTATGCTTGGTCCTATTACCGCAAATTCTCCTCCTCCAGATGGAATGGCGAAATTGACTATTCCCCCAATCAAATAAGAAAAATATGGAAAGTTTGAGATTGTAGCATTGGCTGCAATCCAGTTTGAAAATGCTTCTCCAAGTCCAGTGTGAAGCATTATTCCCATTATACCAGCATAAAAAGGGAATTGAAATATAATTCCATGCACATTGCTACTAGCTCTTTTCATAGAGATTGCATATCTTTTTGGTGTTTGATGAAGAGCTAAACCAAACACAATAAATATGAAAATCATTATGTTTAAATTAAGATCAAAACCATTAATATTAAAATAATAAAACAAAAAAGATATTCCCATTGCAAAAATAATAAATTGAAGAACCTTACTGTTGTTTAACTTATCAGAGAGATTGTTTTTTTTTGACCTAAAAAACTCTACTTCCTTAATTATACTAATTTCATTTTTAGATTCATTTTCAACTATCAGATCCTTAAGTTCCTTTCCATCACTTTTTTTAGGAATAAGTAAATATATAATTATTGGAACAATGATTGTGTAAACAAAAATCATCATAAAGTTTATTTCTGAACCTAAGGTCAGAGAGATAGGTATAACATCCTCAAGAATTCCTTCTTTAATTAAAAAGTTATTACTAGTGTTCATAAGCAAAGGAATAGAACTAGATAAACCGGTAACCCAACTTGTAAAAGATAGATATGTACAGGCTATTAAAAACGGATAATTTATTCCATTTACTCTTAGAGCTAACTCCCTTGCTAATACGGCAACAATAACCACCATTCCCCATGATATCATTGACAATAAAACTCCAAAGACTATCACAGTTATATACACTTGTAATGGACTAGTAATAATTTTTGAAACTCTACTTAATAATTTTTCTGTTGAAGATGCTAAAGCAATGCTGTATCCAGTCACTACTATCAGAGTTATTTGCATTCCAAATTCTAATAAACCCCAAAAACCTTTATACCAAGACTCTAAAATTTCTGTAAAACTTGAATCAACAAAAATCAAAGAAGAAAAAGCTGTTATTATAGTTAGTATTAAAGCAAATACAAAAGAGTCTGGCATGACTCTTTTGAAAAGATCAGTAAATTTTTCTCCAAATTTTAGTAACATTATATATTCTTTGTTAATAAAATTAAGAATCTTTTTTAGACAAACATATTTTACTATTTGATTTTAAAATTTACTGAACCAAATTATTATATTTAACAAAACTTAATATGGATTTAAGCGTATCAATGTCATATGTAGATGATGAGAAATTCGTTCTAACGAATCGATCGGGAAATAATCTTTTAGTTGACATGTATAAGGAGGATGAAAAAAAACACCTTTCTCCAATGGAACTTCTTTTGTCTGCTTTAACCTCTTGTGCGGCTGTTGAAATAGTGTCAATGATAAAAAAAAGAAGAAGAGATTTTAAGGATTTAAAAGCATCTTCAATAGGATATAGAGTAGAAAAACCACCAAGATATTTTAAATCTATTGAAATTAAATACTTTATTTATTCATCTGATTTAACTATCGAAGAAGCGGAGCGTTTTATATCTCTTTCACTTGATAAATATTGTTCTGTAGGTGCTACAATTAGAAAAGATACTATTGTGAAACATGATTTTGAAATAATTAGAGATTAATAAAAAAACATTGTTAAATAAATAAAAACAAATACATTTATATTATGAATTTTTTAGAAATAACAACAATACTACTTTTATTAGCTTCTTTTTTTTCTATTATTAACTTACGTTTACTTAAACTCCCTCAGACTATTGGCTTAATGATTTTAGCTATTTGTCTGTCAATTATTGTTTTAATAATAGGATTAGTTTTTCCAGAATTTTTAGAAATAGTAACCACACTCACTAAAAGTTTTGATTTTAGTGTTCTGCTTCTAGATGTGATGCTACCATTTTTATTATTTGCAGGCGCCATTTCAGTTAATGTTCATGAGCTTTTAAAAGATAAAGTAACCATATTATTTTTAGCAAGTTTTGGAGTTGTATTTTCGACTTTCGCTGTAGGTTCAGGTTTATTTTGGCTTATAGAGCAACCTGTTTTTGGTTTAAACGAATTAGGTTTAACCTATGTTGATTGTTTATTGTTTGGATCTTTAATAGCTCCCACCGACCCCATAGCCGTATTGTCAATTGTAAAAAAGATGAATTTATCTCCAGTAACAGAAACTAGGATAGCAGGAGAATCTCTTTTTAATGATGGTATTGGAGTAGTGATATTTCTTACTCTTTTAAAAGTAAAAATGATGGGTGTAGAGAATGTAACACCCGAGGGAGTGAGTATGTTGTTTGTTCAGGAAGTTGCAGGAGGCGTTATATTGGGTTGCATTCTGGGATATTTAGGATTAAAACTTGTAAGATATATTGAAAATGAATTTGTAGAATTAGAGGTTTTAATTACTCTCTCATTAGTTCTTTTGGTTTCGATAATTTCTAGTAAATTTCATTTTTCTGGTCCTTTAGGGGTGGTAATGATGGGATTGTTTTTAAATGTAAATATTGATTCCGATAAAATTGAAGATGGAGTTCAAAAAGCAATGGGTGAGTATGTTTACAAATTTTGGCATTTATTGGATGAAACTTTAAATGCTATTTTATTTATTTTAATAGGTTTAGAAATTATTCCTATTTTCCAAAACTTTGAGCCAGTATATATATTAATTTCTATTTTAATAATAATTTTAGTGGTAGTTTCAAGAGGAATTGGAGTGTCTATTCCTATCAGAATTTTATCGATTTATAAAACATTTGAAAAGAGCACTTCCCTTATCATAACATGGGGAGGTTTAAGAGGAGGATTGAGTATTGCTTTAGCATTAAATTTGCCTGAGCAAATTGGAGAAGGTAAAAATCTTATATTGTTTCTTACCTATATGGTGGTATTATTTACTATTTTATTTCAAGGGCTTACTCTTAATAAAATTCCAAAATAAAACTCAACAACGTTTATGTCTATAAATTCTAAAATTAACCAGTTTTTAAGTAATCTAGGTATTAAAGAAACTGAAATTAGATATGGATTGTCTAGTGATGAGTTACAAAAAATATGTATTGAAAAGGGATTGGGGAAACTATCGGATTCTGGAGCATTAGCTGTAAATACAGGAGAATTTACTGGGAGATCACCTAAAGACAGGTTTATTGTTAAAGATAGTATTACAAAGAATAAAGTTTGGTGGGGAGATATTAACATACCTTTTGATGAAAATAAATTTGAAAAATTATATCAAAAAGTAGTTAAACATGTTTCAAATAAAGAATTATTTGTTCGTGATGCTTATGCCTGTTCAGATTCTAGATTTAGAACAAGTATTAGGATTATTACTGAGCTTCCTTGGGTAAACATTTTCTCTATCAATATGTTTTTGAGGCCTAAAAAATCTGATTTAGAGTCTTTCGAACCTGAATGGGTTGTTATTCAGGCTCCTAGTTTCATGGCCATACCTTTAAAAGATGGAACAAGAAAACATAACTTTTCTATTATTAATTTTAAAAAGAAAACAATTTTAATCGGAGGAAGTGGTTATACCGGTGAGGTGAAAAAAGGTATTTTTTCTGTTCTAAACTTTATTTTACCTGACTCAAAAGAAGCTTTACCAATGCATTGTTCTGCTAATGTTGGTGAGAATGGCGAAACTGCCATTTTTTTTGGATTATCTGGAACTGGAAAAACAACACTATCTGCTGATTCCAATAGAAAATTAATTGGAGACGATGAGCATGGTTGGTCTAAGGATAATGTTATTTTTAATTTTGAAGGCGGTTGTTATGCTAAAGTAATTAATATAAAAGAAGAAAATGAACCTGATATTTTTAATGCGATTAAAAAAGGAGCATTACTTGAAAATGTTATTTTTAAAAATCAAAAATCTAAGGTGGATTATTCAGATACATCCATTACCCAAAACACAAGGGTTAGTTATCCCATTAATTTTATCAAAAATATTAAAAAACCATCTGTTGGAAAGAACCCAAAAAATATTTTTTTTTTAACTGCAGATGCCTTTGGAGTATTGCCTCCGATTTCTCGTCTCTTACCAAGTCAAGCAGCCTATCATTTCATTTCTGGATACACAGCAAAAGTAGCGGGAACAGAGGCTGGTGTTATAGAGCCTGTCCCTTCTTTTTCAGCATGTTTTGGCGCTCCATTTATGCCTCTGCACCCAACAGTTTATGCAAAGATGTTGAGTGCAAAAATGAAAGAAGCAGGAGTAAATGTTTGGTTAGTGAATACGGGTTGGTCTGGAGGACCCTATGGTGTGGGTTCTAGAATTAAATTAAAATACACTAGAAGAATGATCAATGCTGCACTTAACGGAGAACTTCCTGAATATTCCTATAAAGATTACCACATACATTCTGTATTTGGGTTAGCTCAACCTAGAGAGTGCCCAGGAATTCCAAAAAGATTGTTAAGTCCCAGAGCAACCTGGAATGACGACAAGGCCTATTATAAAATGGCTTTTAAACTTTCAAATGCCTTTAGAAAGAATTTCGACCAGTTTGAGGATGTTGCAGACGAAGAGATTAAAAGAGGGGGCCCACAGAGGTTTTCAAATAATCTTTTTGATTTCAATAAAAAATAATTCTCTATATTTACTTTTACTAATTTCTTACAACAACAACATGAAAAAAATATATTCACTGCTTTTTTTGCTATCTGCTTTTGTGACATTTGCTCAAAACACAGCTCCAGCAGCTGATAATCAAATAGTTACAACAGATAACTACACTGATATTAATATAACATTGACAGGTTCTGATGCTGATTTATCTACTTTATTAACTGTTCACACAATTAAAGGTTCAAAATTAGAAAATTCTGCTGGGTCAGGTTTTGGTGAATATATTGAACTATCTAGTGATGGAAAAAGAATCGTTGTTGGAGGTTGGACTCAAAATAATGTTCGTTCATTTGAATGGGATGGTGCTGAGTGGGGACAATTTGGTCAAACAATAGATGGAACTTCTGGAGGGAAATTTGGTGAGTTTGTTTCTATGTCTGATGATGGCAACAGAATTGCTGGCTATGACGAAAATAATAAAAAAGTATATGCTTATTCATTAGACGGAACTACATGGGGACAAAATCTTCCTGTGATGACTCTTACTGCCGCCAGAGGTCTTAACCTTTCAGGAGATGGTAATACACTAGCTGCCGTGGATTTTGCATTAGGTAAAGTTTATTTAAGAAAATGGAACGGTACCAAATGGATGACTCCTAGAGGTCCTGTAACTATTCAATCTGGTTTTTCGGTTGCTCCGGGAATGATATCTCTATCGCAGGATGGAAAAAGGTTTGCAATTGGAACTAAAGTTAATAATGAAGTTGCAATTTATGATTTAAGTGGAGGTAAGTGGAATAAAACAATAACTATAACTGGCAGTAATAATTTTGGAGAAACTTTAAGGTTATC
>Ga0115001_10001325_pt1 | contig 19100 bp, 14 predicted proteins | sample ArcticOcean_MG_C_12_FD_89869 | JGI IMG/M metagenome (GOLD analysis project Ga0115001, IMG submission 89869) | Marine microbial communities from western Arctic Ocean - ArcticOcean_MG_CB8_130 | ecosystem: Environmental > Aquatic > Marine > Oceanic | place: Arctic Ocean: Canada Basin | collected... | reverse complement strand
ATGCAATTATTTAGAGTAGAAAGTTCAGATAGACCAGAAAAGATTTTGCCAAGAACTTCGCAGGTGGCAGTAATTATAATTTCTACATATTTAATTTTAACTATATTTTGTGCTTTTTTTTATAAAATTTTTGGTATGAATTTTTTTGACAGCGTTGCTCATGCGATGACAACTATTGCAACAGGTGGTTTTTCTACTCACAATGAGTCGATAGGATATTTTAAAAACCCAAATATAGAAGTGGTTGCTACAATATTTATTGTTTTAGGAAGTATACCATTTATTTCATATTTAAAATTTATAAAAGGAAATAAAAAAATATTTTTTGAGGATGTTCAGATTAAAGGGCTGATTTATCTTTTTATTTTATCGACTCTAATAATGTTTTTTTATTTATTGTTTAACGATAATGATAATTTGCTAATTGAAAAAGTAAGAATAGCATCTTTTAATGTTGTCTCAATTTTATCTGGAACAGGATATGTAACTAACGATTTTAGTTTGTGGGGTAAATTTCCATTAATATTTTTTCTTTTTTTAATGTTCATAGGGGGTTGCGCTGGATCTACAGCCTGCGGAATCAAGATATTTAGATTGCAGCTTTTGTTTTTATTTATTAACAATCAAATAAAAAAACTAATTTATCCTAATAGTATATTTATTATAAAATATAATAATCAAAAAATTACAGATAGTTACATGAGCTCAATAATTGTTTTTATTTTTGCATATTTATTTATATTTGTTTTAATTGCTATGATGCTCTCAATAACAGGTCTTGACTTTTTGTCTGCAATTTCTGGAGCCGCAACATCAATATCAAATGTAGGACCGGGCTTAGGTGAGGTTATAGGACCAAATGGAAATTTTAAATCTATACCTGAAATTTCAAAATGGATACTATCATTTGGCATGCTACTTGGGCGGCTAGAGTTATTTGCTGTTTTAATATTGTTTTTTCCATCATTCTGGAGAGACTAGAATAAATGAATTTATTAAATTTTTTTAAACCATATCAAGATCGAAGAATGTTAAGAATTTTACTACTTGGTATAATAAGTGGTTTTCCATGGGTATTAATAGGGAGCGCTTTAAGTTTATGGTTAAAGGAAAATGACTTAAGCAGAACTACAATCGGTTGGGCTGGATTAATTTTTGGAGTCTATGCATTAAATTTTCTATGGGCACCCTTAATTGATCGATTACATCTTCCTTTCTTGTCTAAAAAAATAGGTCACAGAAAATCATGGATAATTTTAATGCAATTAATTATTTTTATTTCTTTACTGTTATGGAGTTTTTTAGACCCTACTAAGAACTTATGGTTAATAATTGCGGTTGGCCTCGGAATTGCTGTGTCCTCTGCAACTCAGGATATAACAATTGATGCCTTAAGAATTGAACAAATAAGAGAGAATGAAAAAGATTTACTGTCAGCAGGAGCTGCGATGTCAGTGGTTGGGTGGTGGACTGGTTATAAAATAGGAGGTCTGGTGTCTTTAATTAGCGCTGATATTTTACAAAAAAAAGGAATAGAAAATTACTGGCAGATGTCCTTTTTAATACTCTCAGGGATCATTATACTTTGTTGCATAGGACTACTCCTCATCCCAGAAAAAAATTCAGAAGAAAAAATAAATTTTCAAAATGTAGCTGATCAAAAATTAATAAATAAAATTGGTGTTTCTAATTTCTTTACTAGAGGATTTGCTTGGATTTATGGTGTGGTTATTAATCCTTTATTAAGTTTTTTTAAAAAAAATACGTTTAATGTAGCTTGTGCAATACTTGGTTTTGTTTTTCTGTTTAAAATTGGAGAAGCATTTCTTGGCAGAATGTCTATAGTTTTTTATAAGGAAATTGGTTTCTCTAAAACTGATATAGCTCTTTATTCTAAGGGTATTGGCTGGCTAACAACAGTTACTTTTACTTTGCTGGGTGGATTATTTGCGGTGCGTATGGGTCTGGTTAAAGCTATGCTTGTCTCTGGTATTCTAATGGCTTCTACTAATATCTTGTTTTCTATTTTAGCTTGGGTTGGGAGTTCTGAAGTTTTATTTGCCTTTACTGTTTTAGTAGACGATCTGACAGCTGCATTTGCTACTGTTGCATTTGTAGGATTTATCTCTGCTCTAGTTGACAGAACCTACACTGCAACCCAGTATGCTCTACTTGCTTCAATTGGTACGGCTGGTAGGACTTTGTTTGCTTCATCATCAGGCATGATGGTTGATTGGTTGGACGGAAATTGGATTATATTTTTTATTATTACTGCTGTAATGGTAATTCCATCATTAATATGCCTACTTTTTATTAAAAAAAAACTTAAATTAAATGAACAACCTATTCATAAATAATTTCCCAATAGTAAATTTGTATAAAAAAACATCTCCTAAATCGGAGATTGTTACTCAGATGATTTGTGGTGAGGGATTTAAGATAATAAATAAATCGTCAAAATGGTTAAAAATTAAAATTAAAGAGGATGGATATATTGGTTATATAAAAAAGAAAAAATTATTTCCTTATATTAGACCTACACATAAAGTTTCTGTATTGTTTGCTAAAACTTATAAAAATCCTAGTTTTAAAAATAAAATTACAGAACTTCCTTATGCTTCTAAAATAAGAATAGAAGAAGTGAGATCAAAATTTTCTAAATTTCAAAATAATTGGATAGAGACAAAAAACATCAAACCCCTTAATCTTAAAAATAAAAATATTTTTAGAGATATTAAGATTTTTAAAGGTGTAAAATATATCTGGGGAGGAAAAACTTTTAAAGGCATTGATTGTTCAGCTCTGATACAAGTCTGTTTTAATTTTAATAATCAATATTGTCCCAGGGATAGCGGTCAACAGGTAAAATTTTTTAAAAGAAATATTAACCTTAAGCATATTAAAAAAAATGACATTATTTACTGGAAAGGTCATGTGGCTGTTGCGTTATCTAATAAAAAAATAATACATGCGTATGGGCCAAAAAAGAAGACAGTTGTTATGAATAGTATAGCAGCAATTAAGCTTATAAAGAAAACTGCAAATTTAGATGTTGTTATTATAAAAAGAGTTTAATGGGATGAGGTGGTTTCAGTCTCCCTCCACCACCTCAATTATATATTACTTGATTCGTCTAAAAAAATTTAACTCGTATTAGGTGTGTGCGTAAATTAATGGCGGAGAGAAAGGGATTCGAACCCTTGATACGGTTGCCCGTATACACGCTTTCCAAGCGTGCGCCTTCAACCACTCGGCCACCTCTCCTTTTTGCTAACTTTTTTTGGAAATTAGTTCCTTCATGCTTTTTAAAAATTGCTCCTTTGTAGGTATTTTGTTTTCTCTCATCTCCTCTTGAATTTTTTTATAGTTATCTTTGATGTGATTAATAACTTTTAAGAAACTAGTATAATTTCTTTCTGCTAAGAATATTCCCTTTTTATCTCCAACAATATGTTCAATATCTTTAAAAATTATAACTGGTCTCAAACGCGAAAGAGCCTCAAGTAATGCCATTGGGTGTCCTTCTGTGAATGAGGGTAAAACAAAAATATTATGGTCATCGTAAAAATTGATTAGATTCTGCTCGTTGCTTTCTACTTTATGAACAGAAATATTTTTTTGAGTTACTTGATTTAAAAATTTTTTTTCTGCACCTATTATTGAAAGCTGCAAGTCAGAACTACTATCTTTAATTATATCTAACAGTGAATAAATGCCTTTTTCTTTTTTTATTCTACCTACGTAAAGGAGTTTAATTTGATTTGTGTCGATTTCTTTATGATTTGATAGCCACTTAGAGGTAATTTGTGATGGATAAACTACGTCTCCTTTATTTCCTTTTAATATGTATTCTCTACAACTTAATAGAGGTGAAATTTTAGAAACTATAGAGAACATTAAGTGGTAAGCTAATGGACCAAAAAATCCTAAGATAACTTTATATTCTTCATAACCATCACTTCTTAAATAAACAATTTTTTTCTTTTTAAAAATACTGATTAAAATGCAAGCGAAAAAAGTAAATGGTGATATGGAAATAATTAAATATTTCGAATTTTTATCAGCAAAAGATCTTAAAATTTCAATTAAGTATGTAAAGATACTGTTAAAAATCTTTATTTTATTTATATTAATTTTGTGCGATCTGACTTGTTTAGACTTTCTTCCGATAATATTTACTTCAAAATTACTATTTAAACCTTCAGGTGTAGATTTTAAATCTATATTGTCACAAAAAAATTCTTCTTCATAATTAAAAATACTTTCATTCGTAATTATAAATAATTTCTCCATTAAGTTTCTTTGCTAATTTTTAACACTCCAATAAATGCTTCTTGAGGTATTTCTACTCTTCCAAATTGCTTAGATCTGTCTTTTCCTTTTTTTTGTTTTTTTAATAACTTTTTCTTACGATCTGCAGCGCCACCGCCGTGTATCTTGGTAAGCACATCTTTTGAAAATCCTTTTATAGATTCTCTTGCTACAATTTTTCCTCCTATAGCTGCTTGAATTGGGATCATAAAATTATGCCTAGGAATAAGATCTTTTAATTTTTCACAAACTTGTCTTCCAGTTTTTTCTGCAAAATCTTTATGTATAATCATTGCTAAAGCATCAACCGGTTCTGTGTTTACTAAAATACTTAATTTAACTAAGTCTCCTTCTTTATGACCAGTAATTTCATATTCAAAGCTAGCATAACCGCTTGAAACAGATTTTAATTTATCATTGAAATCAAAAACTACTTCATTGAGTGGTAGATCATACGATAAGACAGCACGATTTCCAGAGTAAGTTAGATTAGTTTGAATTCCTCTTTTATCTTGGCAAATTTTAATAATAGTTCCCAAATATTCATCGGGTGTAATAATAGTAGCTTTAATCCATGGTTCTTCAATTTTTTCTATATATGTTGGATCTGGCATATTTGAGGGATTCTGTAGATCCATAATATCTCCTTTTACTTTATGCACTTTATAAATTACCCCGGGTGTAGTTGTTATTAAATTTACGTCAAATTCTCTTTCAAGTCGTTCTGTTGTGATTTCTAAGTGTAACAAGCCCAAGAAACCACACCTAAAACCGAGCCCTAGTGCGCTTGAGGACTCTCCTTCATAAGAAAAACTTGCATCGTTTAATCTTAGTTTTGCTAAACCATCTTTTAATTTTTGATATTCAGAACTATCTACGGGAAACAGTCCACAGAAAACAACTGGTTTGCTAGGTTTAAATCCAGGTAGTGGTGTATCTAGAGGGTCTGAGGCGTCACAAATTGTATCACCCACTTTTGTTTCTAAAAGTGATTTGATGCCCGTTATGATAAATCCAATTTGTCCAGAACTAAGTTGATCTATGTCAGTAGGTTTTGGGGTAAACACTCCAACTTTCTCAACTACATATTCTTGATCGTTTGACATTAATTTTATTTTCATGTCTTTTTTAATTTTACCATCGATTACTCTTACAAGAATGACTACTCCTAAATAACTGTCATACCAGCTGTCAACTAATAGTGATTTTAGTTTGCTATTTTCAATGCCTTTTGGTGAAGGTAGAATTTTAATTATAGATTCTAAGATATTGTCAATACCTTCTCCTGTTTTTCCAGAACAATTAATTGCGCCTGATGTATCAATACCTATTACATCTTCAATTTCTTTTTTAGCTTTATCTACATCGGATGCTGGAAGGTCTATCTTGTTTAGTACAGGAACAACTTCATGATTAATTTCTAATGCCTGATAGACATTTGCTAATGTTTGTGCCTCAACACCTTGGGTGCTATCTACAATTAATAAAGAACCTTCACAAGCAGACAACGAACGACTAACCTCGTAACTAAAATCAACATGGCCAGGTGTGTCTATAATATTTAAGATATAGTCTTTTCCATCTTTAGCTTTATAATTTAATCTTACTGTCTGTGCTTTAATTGTAATTCCTCTTTCTTTTTCAATATCCATTGAGTCAAGAACTTGAGCTGACATTTCTCTGTCTGTTAAACCTCCACATTTATGGATTATACGATCTGCAATTGTAGATTTTCCATGGTCAATATGCGCAATTATAGCGAAGTTCCTTATTCTATCAATATCAGACATTAAGATCTTATTGTTGCACCTGTTTTTTCTTTGACAGTGCTAATTATTTTTTCACTTACTTGATCTAAATCTTTTTCGGTTAAGGTTTTATCAGCAGCTTGCATTACAACATTTATTGCTATTGACTTTTTTCCTTCTGGTATATTTTGGCCTTCAAAAACATCAAAGGTTATTACTTTCTTTATGATGCTTGAGTCTAATTTTTTTATAATGCTTTCAACCTCACCTGCTTTAAAAGACTTATCTATAACAAATGCAAAATCTCTTTCTGATTTTTGAAAATCAGAAGCTATATAGTTTTCTTTACTAATTCTTATTTTCTTATTTGGTTGAGATATGTTTTTTAAAAATATCTCTAATCCATAAATATTTTTTTCTTTAAAATCTAAATTAGAAACAATAGCTGGATGTAGCTCTCCAAAGTATGCAAGATGTAAACCATTTTGCGACTTTAAATTAATAGCTCCAGATCGCCCAGGATGGTAACAATTTTTTGTCTTGTCACTTATATAAAGGTCATTTTCATTAATCCCTAATTCAACCAAAGTCCGGATTGTGTCACTTTTAATATCAAATACGTCAACATTTCTTGATTTTTCTAACCAGTTTTTTCTGTTCACAACACCAGATTTTATAGCTCCAACAACCGTTTGTTGTTCACCTGGATTTTTTCCAAAGAAAGTTGGGCCAACTTCAAAAAGCGATATATCCTCGTTCCCTCGATCTTGATTTTTCTTTAAGTGAATGGCTAGATTTGAAAAAATTGATCTTCTTAAAACATTTAAGTCTGAAGATATAGGATTAAATATTTTTATTTCTTTTTCTCCTTTTGTAAACTCTTTATCAATTTTTGAATCTGTAAAAGACCATGTAACTGTTTCCATGTATCCTTTGCTAGCTAAAGCTCTTTGGGATAAATGAAATAATTTTTGTTTAAAGTTAAGCGTTTCTTTGTCTCTACTTTTTTCTGGTTTAATTAGTTCAATTTTATCAAAGCCTTTGACTCTTATTAGTTCTTCAATTAAATCTATATCTTGAGAGATGTCCGGTCTCCACGATGGAACTTCAGCCTTAATAGTTTTTTTACTAATTTTTATTTTAAAACCTAATGAGGTTAAAATTTTATTTACTTCTTGATTGGAAATAGAAATACCAATTACATCTTTAAACTTTTTAATGTCTAAATTAATTACTTTATTTTTTTGATAATTAGAGCCTGTAATTAAAAATTTACTCGCACTTCCGCCGCAAATCTTAAGTATCAAACCTGTGGCTATTTCTAGACCTTCCGTTATTGAGTTCGGGTCTATTCCCCTTTCAAACCTATATTTTGCGTCTGTAATAATATTAAGCTGTTTAGACGATTTTCTTATTGAGGTTGGTAAGAAATATGCAGATTCTAATAAAATATTTTTAGCATCTTGCTCGGTTGATGTTGTAATTCCACCAATAATACCTCCTAGTCCAAGGATTCCACTTTTATCAGTAATTACACACATTCCGCTGTCCAGTTTATATTTTTTATTATCTAGCGCTTCAAAACTTTCCCCTCGCTTTGAATTTCTAACTATTAATTCTTTGTTTATTTTATCTGCATTATAAGCATGTAAAGGTCTATTAAGATCAAACATTACATAATTTGTAATATCTACAACAGCAGAAATAGGTTTTAAGCCAAGTGCTAGAATTTTTTCCTTTAACCACGTAGGACTTTCTTTATTTTTTATACCTTTAATATAACAGCTACCAAACATCAGACATCCTTGATCTTTTTCTTTTGAAATTGAAACTTTAATTGGTTGTTTGAAAGTTTGTTTAAAAGAATTTTTTTTTAAATTTAAAAAATTTCCTAATCCAGAAGCGGCAAGATCTCTTGCGATTCCTCTAATACCTAAACAGTCAGGCCTATTAGGCGTTATTGATATGTCTATTACTTTTTCTCCCTTGCTCTTAAAATAACTTTTTCCAACTTCTTTTTCTTTGCTTTTCAATTCTATAATTCCTTGGCTTTCACCAGATAAATTTAATTCATATTCTGAACAAAGCATCCCACTTGATTCAACTCCTCTAATACTCACAACTTTTAATTTTAAATTTGATTTAGGAATTGTTGCCCCTGGAGGAGCATATATAGTTATCAATCCATCTTTGGCATTTGATGCGCCGCATACAACTTTTACAACCATTCCGCTGCCAAGACTTACATCACAAATTTTTAACTTGTCTGCATTTGGATGTTTCTCTGTTTTTAATATTTTAGCAATCTTAAACTCACTTAAATTACCTAAATTTTCCTTAACACTTTCAACCTCCAAGCCAATATTAGTTAGCTGATCTAAAATCTTTCCCTCATTAGCTTTTGTGTTTAAGTGCTCCTTAAGCCAGGAAAATGTAATTATCATTTACTTAAACCTCTATAATTTGTTGGAACATCAAGTGGATCAAACCCAAAATGACTTAACCAACGAAAATCACTTTCAAAAAAAGCTCTTAAATCATTAATACCATACTTGAGCATTGCAAGACGATCTATCCCCATGCCAAATGCAAATCCTTGATATTTATTTGGATCAACTTTTACATTCCTTAGAACATTTGGGTGTACCATTCCACAACCAAGTATTTCTAGCCATTTATCTCCTTCGCCTATGACTATTCTGCCTTTTTCAATTCTATAACCAATATCAACCTCTGCTGAAGGTTCAGTAAATGGAAAATGACTTGGTCTAAATCTCATTTTAAGATTCTTAACTTCAAAAAATTCTTTAATAAAATAATCTAAGCAGCCTTTTAGGTGACTCATTGTAATATTTTTATCGATATGTAGTCCCTCTAGTTGATGAAACATTGGAGCATGCGTTTGGTCACTATCACATCGGTAAGTTCGGCCAGGTACGATGATCTTAAATGGAGGTTTATCATTCATCATTTTTCTAATTTGAACTGGCGATGTATGAGTTCTTAAAAGAATTTTTTTATTTTCTTCTAGATAAAAAGTGTCATGCATGTCTCTAGCAGGATGATCCTCCGGGGTATTTAAGGCTGTAAAGTTATTATATTCTGTCTCAACATCTGGCCCTTCGGCAACTGAAAAACCTATCTCAGAAAATATTGAGGAAATCTCATCTATAACTTGAGATACCGGGTGGATCTTTCCATTTTGAAATGGTCTGATCGGTAGAGTTATATCAATTTTTTGATCTTTTAATTTTTCATTAATTTCAATAATTTCTAAATTCATAAATTTACTATCAATTTGGCTTGCAAGATTATCTTTTAATTTATTTAAAGATGATGCAAATTCTTTTCTTTTATCTGCAGCTATAATTCCAAGATTCTTAAATTGATTTGTAATTTGACCACTTTTGCCAAAAAATTCTGTTTTTAAATTTTGTAATTCTTCTTTTGATTTTACAGATTTAATTTTTTTTTCGAAGCTAGAATTTATGTTATCTAAATCACTCATAGAGTTTTTTGATTCCTTTAATCAATATAAGATAAATCAAAGACCCTAATTAGTTAAGGGAGGATTGAGCTTTTTTTACTATAGTTTTAAAGACTTCTGGATTATTATAGGCTAATTCAGCTAGTACTTTTCTGTCTAATTTAATTTTTGACTTATTTAACCCATTTATAAACTGTGCGTATGTCATGCCCTCAGCTCTAGCCCCAGCATTAATTCTTTGAATCCACAAGGATCTAAATTCTCTTTTTTTAACTTTTCTATCTCTGTAAGCATACTGCATAGCTTTTTCCATAGCTTGCCGAGCAATACGTATAGTATTTTTTCTTCTCCCGTACTGACCTTTAACTCTTTTTAAAACTTTATTATGTTTTGCTCTACTAGTTACGCCTCGTTTAGTTCTAGCCATTTTTTTTACCTATTGTAAGGCATGTACGATTTTACAATTTTTGTGTCTGGATCAGACATTATCGCAGTGCCTCTGAGTCTTCTTATTTGCGCGTTAGTTCTTTTAATCATTCCGTGCCTTTTACCTGCTTGAGGTCTTTTAACTTTTCCTGAAGCGGTGAATCTAAATCTTTTTTTTGCTGAACTTTTAGTTTTTAATTTAGGCATAAATACTGGAGCTTTATATATAGATTAAATATTCTTTACAAGATGATATTATCTTTACTAAATGGGCTGAATTATCATTATCATTTGTCTACCCTCAAATTTAGGGTGTGTCTCTATTTTTCCAACATCTTTTGTGTCTTCAATAATTCTATTCATTAAATCTTTACCTAGATTAATATGTTGCATTTCCCTTCCTTTAAACTTGACTGTAAATTTAACTTTATCTTTATTAACTAAAAATTTCTTGGCGTTCTTTACTTTAAAATTATAGTCATGGACATCTGTACCAGGCCTCATCTTGATTTCTTTTAAAGCAACTACTTTTTGTTTTTTTTTAGCAATATTTGTTTTTTTTTGTAAATCATACTTATATTTACCCATGTCCATAATTTTACAAACCGGCGGATTTGCGTTGGGAGAAATTTCGATTAGGTCCAGACCCTCCTCTTTCGCAAGTTCTATAGCTTTTTTTAGAGGTAAAATTCCTACATTATTTCCATCACTACCTATAACTTGAACGTCAATAGATCTTATCTGTTGGTTAGATTTTGGTCCCTGAGGCTTACTTCTTCTTTGAAAATAATTAGGTTTAAAATTTGACACTTAATTTAAAGGAAGCTTATTTGCATTAAGAATATTTTTAATCAATTCATCTTTTTTGAAGATTTCTTGCTTCTCAGAACCGAGTCTTCGAACTGTTACAGTATTTTCTGAAACTTCTTTCTTGCCACAAACTAAAATCATAGGCACCTTCGCTAATGAATGCTCTCTGATTTTATAATTAATTTTTTGATTTCTTAAATCCACTTCGCATTTTATACCCTCTTTAAATAAATCTTCAAATAATTTTTTTACATAATCGTTGTTTTCTTCTGCGATTGGTAAAATTACAACTTGGTTGGGGGATAGCCAAAAAGGTAATTTGCCTGCATAGTTTTCGATTAAAATTCCTATAAACCTTTCAAGAGAACCGAATAAAGCTCTGTGCAGCATAACTGGAACTTTTTTTGTTCCATCTTTATCAACATATGATGCTCCTAGTCTTTCAGGAAGGTTTAAATCCACCTGTAAAGTTCCACACTGCCAGTCTCTACCAATCGCATCTCTTAAAACAAACTCAATTTTAGGACCGTAAAATGCACCCTCACCTTTATTAATTGTGTACTCAAGTTTTGATTATTTAATAGCTGAAAGAAGTGCTGCTTCAGACTTGTCCCAAATACTATCTTCTCCGACTCTTTTTTCTGGTCTGTCTGAATATTTTAATATTACACTATTGAAACCTAAGTCTTTATAAATTTTCAAAATTAAATTAGTTACCGACAAAGACTCTTGAGTTATTTGATCCTCAGTGCAAAAGATATGCGCATCATCTTGGGTAAAAGCTCTAACTCTTAAAAGTCCATGTAAAGCACCTGAAGGTTCATATCTGTGAACTTTTCCAAATTCTGATAGTTTCAATGGCAGGTCCCTATAACTTTTTAGTCCTTGATTAAAAACTTGTACGCAACCTGGGCAGTTCATTGGCTTAATGGCGAATATTTTTTCATCTGGTGTTTCCGAGGTGTACATATGTTCACCAAATTTTTCCCAATGCCCTGATTTCTCCCATAAACTTCTATCCAAAATTTCAGGTGTATTAATTTCTTTGTAACCTGCGAGTCTTTGCTTCATTCTCATATATTCAATAAGTCTTTGAAAAAGGATCCAGCCTTTTTCGTGCCAAAAAACAGCTCCTGGGCTTTCTTCTCTAAAATGAAATAAATCCATTTCTTTTCCTAATTTACGGTGATCTCTTTTTTCAGCTTCTTCAATTCGTTTTAAATAGTCATCTAGTTCTTTTTGAGAGGGCCAAGATGTTCCATAAATTCTTTGAAGCATTTCATTGTTGGAGTCGCCTCTCCAATAAGCGCCAGCAACTTTTGTAAGCTTAAAATATTTACCAATTTTTCCAGTTGATAACAGGTGGGGACCACGACAAAGATCATACCATTTACCATGATAATAAATAGAAATTTCATTCCCTTCTGGAATGCTATCTACAAGTTCAACTTTATATTTTTCACCAAGTTTTTTGTAATGATCTTTTGTTTCATGTCTTTCCCATACTTCTTTTCGTGTGAGCTCATCTTTTTCAACAATTTGTTTCATCTTTTTTTCTATTTTTTCTAAATCTAATAGTGTGAAAGGTTGTTTTCTTGAAAAATCATAATAGAAACCATCTTTAATTGCGGGGCCAATAGCTAACTTAGTTTCAGGAAATAGTTCCTGAACAGCCATTGCCATAATATGTGTTGTGTCATGTCTTATTGCATCTAATCCATCAGCATCCTTATGAGTAATTATTTTAACAGATGAATTTTTCTCTATTACATAAGTTAAATCTTTTAATTCACCATCTACGCTCATTATTAGTGCTTGCTTTGCTAACGACTTACTTATTTTTTCGGCAACCTCTAATCCAGTTACTTTTTTTTGAAACTCAAGATTTTTTCCGTCTGGTAGTTTAATTGTTGGCATCTATTTTATTATATTCTTTATAAGTTGAATTTCTCGCATACTTTGATTTATTTAAGTAGTTTCTTGTACTCTGTAAAGGTTGTTTGACACATTTGATCAACATTATATTTTTTTTCTACATTTTTTCTTCCAAGTTCTCCCATTAAACTTAGTGAATGTTTGTCCATTTTCATAATTTTGTTTATAGCTTTAGCAAGTTCTTTTGGATCGCTATAATCATACAATAAACCTGACTTGCCATTTAATACTGTTTCTCTAGAGCCTCCGATATTACTGGCAATAATTGGTTTGTTCATAGCTTGAGATTCTACAGCTACTCTGCCAAACGCTTCTGGTTCAATAGAACTTGAAATAACAAGATCACTCAGCTTATAAGCTACTGGCATTTCTTTACAATTCTCAATAAAAGTTATTTTCTTTCCAAGTCTGTATTGTTCAACCAAAAGTAATAATTTTTTAGAATAAATATTCCTACCCTGATCAGACCCTAAAATGATAGCGTGAAAATTTTCATTATTGTATTCTTCTGTAAGTAGATTTAAAGATTCAATAAAAATTTCTTGTCCCTTCCACTTCGTTAAACGTCCTGGTAGAAGAATAATAAATTTTTTTTTATCTACCTTCCAGTCTGAAAGAAGGGTATTTACTTTTTTTTCTGATACATTATTTTCATTAAAAAATTCTAAATTTATTCCTCTAAAAATTACCATTAATTTTTGTTTTTTAAGGTTTAAGTACTTTTGATAATTTTCATTTATGTGACTAAAAATAAAATTAGAACCACCAATAATTAATTTTGCTCGCACCATAACACTGTTATAAAAATGTTTAAGTTTGCTTGAAAAATTATAAGTACCATGAAAGGTTGTTACAAATTTTTTTCCTGAAAAAAAACAAGCCCATAAACAGGACCACGCAGGCGCGCGACTACGTACATGAACTATATCAATTTTATATATCCATAATATAAAAAAAATTATTATAAAATTAAAAAAAATTACTATAAAATTTTTTGATTGAACTGGTAAGCGTATTATTTTTACTTTATCTCTTCTAACATATTTTAAAAGTTGACCACCACTTGTGATTAAAAATGATTTACAATTCTGCTCAGGTAAATAATGTGCAAGATCATAGCAGCCTGTTTCAGCTCCTCCATAACCTAACTTTGGAATGACCTGAAGTACATTAATTTTACTTGTCATAATTATAATATATATTACAAATTTAATTTGTAACCTGACATGAAATAATGAAAAAATTTAAATACCTTAAAGTTTCTAAGACCAAAAAGCTTAGATATATCGAGAATTATTATAAAAAAAAACTATATATAATTTTTTTACCAGGTTTTATGTCTGATATTGATGGGGAAAAACCTCAATTCTTTAGAAAGTATGCAGTTCAAAACAAATTAGGTTTTTTAGCAATTGAGTACTCTGGTCATGGCAAGTCAACTGGTGAATTTATCAAAGGAAATATAAGTGAGTGGACTAACGACGCTAAAAGTTCTATCAAAAAAATTGTTAAAAAAAATAATTTTATTTTAATTGGATCCAGTATGGGAGCATGGATTTCTTTAAATCAATTTAAATATTTTAAAAATCAAATTTTGGGTTTTGTTGGCATAGGCTCTGCTCCTGAATTTCTTGAAAAACTAATGTGGAAACAATTTAGCAAAAAAATAAAAACAGAAATCAAGCAAAAAGGCTTAAGTATTATTAAACGAGGACAATCAAAATTTGAGCAAAAACAATACGAATATCCTGTCACTTATCAATTAATAAAAGATGGAAGAAAAAACAAAATTTTATCCAAAAAAATTAATTCTAAAATTCAAGTTACAATGTTTCATGGCAAAAATGATGAATTAGTCCCATTATCATTTTCTAGAAAAGTTCTTAAAATATTTTCGCACGCAAGAAAAAAGCTTATAGTAATTAAAAATGGAGATCATAGTTTGTCTGATAAAGATTCCTTAAAAAAAATGGTTAAAGAATTAAATAATATTATTAAAGATAAAATTTAGTCCCTCAACATAAGTTGGGTATTTTAATTTGTAGTTAAAAATTTCTTTCATCTTTTTATTGCTAACTTTTTTAGAGTCTTGATAAAAGTTTTTGATCATTTCACTTTCTATAGATTCTAGTTCAACTATCTCTGGTGGTTCTATGTCTAAGAGTTTGGATCCATATAAAATTAATTCCTCAGATGAGGCGGGCTTATCGTCTGAAATATTATAAATTTCTTTGGCTTTAAATTTTTTTAAAGATTTGAATAAGATCTCAGCAATGTCTTCAACATTTATTCTTGAAAAAAACTGATTTGGTTTTCTTATTATTTTTGCATCTCCAGCCTTAAGTCTTTTTAAAACATTATTTTTATTTGAATAAATGCCAGACAGCCTAAATATTTGTAAAGGTAAATTATGGTTTTTAGCTAAATCCATCCAGCATTTTTCTGCTTTTAATCTATGTATTCCAGTGGTTGAAGTTGGGTTAGTATTACTTGTTTCATCAACCCATTCTCCGTTGTGATCACCATAAACACTAGTTGAAGATAAGTAGGTAAGCCACTTAAAATTTTTTTCTTTAAAAATATCTTGAAAGCTTGTTGTGACAATATCTTTTCCGTTAATCGGAGCTATTGATATCAATATATAGTTTGATGCTTCAAGATTTTTAATTAAGTTTTTGTCATAGGTATCTTCTGAAAACTGAAAACTCTCATACGTAATTCCAGCAAAAACATTTTTATAAGAATTTTTTCTAGAGGTAACTGTTAATCTAATATCTATATCTTTAGTGTTAATTTTTTTAATAAAATTTTTTGCAACCTGGCCGAAGCCAAAGCAAAAAATGTTGATTTTTTTCATCTAGCTTACTTTCTTAACAATATCCTTTAGAGTAATAGGATTGTCTAGTTTATCAAGCATTTCTATTGGACAAATTTGTTTAAAATTCAAAACCTCTTCTTCGTAATTTTCTAATATTTTTTTAGCAATTTTAGAATTTGTTTCTTTAAAAAAATCACTAATATTTTTTTTTAAAAAATTTTTCCAATAGCTAGTCTCAACTTTCTGCCAAATAATCGATGTAGGATTAACAAAATCTTCCAAATTATTTTTAATATCGTAGACAAAAGACATTCCACCGGTCATACCCGCACCAAAATTATCTCCAACTTGGCCAAGGATTATTGTACTTCCTCCAGTCATGTATTCACACCCATGAGCGCCACACCCTTCTACGATCGCTAAGCTACCAGAATTTCTGACTGCAAACCTTTCGCCTGCTTGTCCTGATGCAAACAGCTTTCCTGAGGTCGCGCCATACAAAACTGTATTTCCTATAATTATATTTTCATCAGAAACCAAGCTACTTTTGTTTGATGGACGTATTATTATTGTTCCGCCTGAAAGACCTTTTCCAACATAGTCGTTTGAGTCACCTTCGACTATTATTTTTAGTCCTTTAATCAAAAAAGCACCTAGAGACTGGCCGGCAGAACCATTGAATTTGACTGATATTAAATCATCTTTCAGTTTATTATTACCAAATTTTTTATATAAATGGTGAGACAGTCTGGTGCCAACTGATCTATGGGTATTTTTTACGTCATACTCAAAACTAAATTTATCTTTGTCATTTATCTTGTTTTTAATATCTGACCAAATTTTTTCATCTAAAGTATCAGGCACAGTATTAATTGAAATGTCTTTGCAGTATCGTGGGTTTTCTCCTGGATCTGCCCGAACAAGTAAAGGGTTCAGGTCTAGATCATCAAGATTTTCTGAGCCTTTATTAACTTGAGTTAAAAGATCAGTCCTTCCAATTATTTCATTGATTGATTTGTAACCAAGTGACGCAAGTATTTCCCTAACTTCTGTTGCTACAAAAGTAAAAAAGTTTACAATTTTCTCTGGAGTGCCATTAAATTTATCTCTCAACTTTTTATCTTGACTGCAAACTCCAACGGGACAAGTGTTTGAGTGACATTGTCTAACCATTATACAACCCATTGCGATTAGAGAAGATGTTCCCATTCCATATTCTTCTGCTCCCATCATAGCAGCAATAACTATATCTCTTCCAGTTTTTAGACCTCCGTCTGTTCTTAGGGTCACTTTATGTCTCAATTTACTTAAAGTTAAAATTTGATTTGCTTCCGTTAAACCCATCTCCCATGGAATGCCAGCATATTTAATGCTAGTCTGCGGGCTTGCACCCGTTCCTCCAGAGTGTCCTGAAATTAAAATAACATCCGCTTTTGCTTTTGCCACTCCAGCTGCAATTGTTCCAATGCCAGTCGAAGCTACTAATTTAACACCTACTCTCGCTTTTGGATTAATTTGTTTTAAATCGTAGATTAGCTGAGCTAAGTCTTCAATGGAGTAAATATCATGATGAGGTGGTGGAGAAATTAAAGTTACGCCAGGAGTTGAGTGTCTCAATCTTGCAATTTCGTCATTAACTTTAAAACCAGGTAATTGCCCTCCCTCACCTGGTTTAGCACCTTGAGCAATTTTAATTTCAATTTCATTACAGTTATTTAAGTAGTCAATAGTTACACCGAATCTTGCAGAAGCTACTTGTTTTATTCTAGAATTTGCCGTGTCTCCGTTTGAAAGTTTAACAAAACGCTTTGCGTCCTCTCCTCCTTCTCCGCTACATGACGCACCTTTAATTCTATTCATGCCTATTGCTAAAGTTTCATGTGCTTCAGCTGATAATGCTCCATGAGACATGCTACCACTGCCAAACCTTTTTAATATTTGATCCAACGGCTCTACTTCATCTATACTTATAGGTTCGTTTATTCGTTTAAAATCCAATAAGTCTCTAAGACTAATTGGCTGAAGACTATGAATGCCTTTTGAATATTTTTTATAATGATCATAAGACCCGATACCTACAGAGTGTTGTAGAATATGAATTAAATTTCCTTGAAATTGATGGTCTTCTCCTGTTTTTCTGTATCGGTATAAGCCTCCTATAGGTAGAGCAATAACATTGTTAGAAATAAATTTTTTGTGGTGGGCTGTAATTTTTTTTTCAATACCTGCAATTCCTATTCCTGAAATACGTGAACTCATTCCTGGAAAATAATCAGCTGCTATGGCTCGGCTTAAACCTACGGCTTCAAAATTGCATCCCCCTCTGTAAGAACTAATTACAGATATACCCATCTTAGACATAATTTTTAACAAGCCGTTATCAATGGCTTTTTTAAACTTAGCTACACATGTCTCAAAATCAACGTTGTTAAATAATTTTTTTTGAAATCTTTCATGTATACTTTCTATAGCTAAATAAGGGTTTACTGTTGTGGCCCCAACGCCAATCAAAACTGCAAAAGAATGTGTGTCAAGAATATCTGAACTTTCTACATTAATTGAGCAGTATCCTCTTATCCCTAATTTAACTAAGTGTGAGTGAATAGCGCCAACGGCTAAAACTGAAGGTATACTAGCTCTAGATAAATTAATTTTTTTATCAGATAAAATTAAATTATTACTACCCTCTCGTACCGCTGTTTCTGCTTCATCTCTAATCTTTTCTATTCTATCTTTTAATGAAGAGTTAATATCAAAAGTACAATCAATAACTCTAATTTTATTTTTAAAAGTATTTTTAAATTTTTTAAACTGAGAATTAGTTAAAATTGGACTCTCCAAAACATAAATATTTTCTTCAGTTAAATTATCAAAATCTAAAATATTTCCTAAATTTCCAAACCTTGTCTTTAAACTCATCACTTTATTTTCTCGTAAAGAATCGATAGGAGGGTTAGTAACTTGGCTAAAATTTTGCCTGAAATAGTGTGAGATAGGTCTATAATAATTAGATAAAACCGCAGCTGGTGTATCATCGCCCATAGAACCAATTGCCTCTTTACCTTCTTCGGCCATTGGGTGAAGAATTAACTCAAGATCTTCAATGCTGAATCCAGCTAGATACTGTCTTCTTTTTAATTCTTCCGGTGAAAATTCATGTTTTTCTTTTTCTGATAAAATTTTTTTATCTAAATCGATAATTTGCTTATTGTACTTTTTATAGTCTTTTGCAATGTAGTCCTTGATCTCTTTGTCGTTATAAAGCTTTCCTAATTTCAAATCGATTGCAATAATTTGACCGGGTCCCAGCTTTCCTTTTTTTATAATTTTTTCTTCAGGAAGTTTAATCATTCCAGATTCTGAACCAGCAAAAAATAGATTGTCTGAAGTAATTGCGTATCTTAAAGGTCTAAGACCATTTCTGTCAGTTGCTGCTAAAACCCATTTAGAATCCGTCGCACATATAGCAGCGGGACCATCCCATGGTTCAATAGAACTATTCAAAAAATTAAATAAATCTTGATGATTTTTTGGAACAGTCTTGCTTCTTTTAGACCAAGCATCT
>Ga0115001_10001319_pt1 | contig 19136 bp, 25 predicted proteins | sample ArcticOcean_MG_C_12_FD_89869 | JGI IMG/M metagenome (GOLD analysis project Ga0115001, IMG submission 89869) | Marine microbial communities from western Arctic Ocean - ArcticOcean_MG_CB8_130 | ecosystem: Environmental > Aquatic > Marine > Oceanic | place: Arctic Ocean: Canada Basin | collected... | reverse complement strand
AGCATATTTAAAATTTAAGGAGTTATTAAATGAACGGAATGGTATCTAAGTTACAATCAATTGGAATGCTTATAGCATTGGTGTCGGCAATCGGAGGTGGATTCTACACCTGGGGTACGTTTAACCAACGATTAGATGTTATGGAAAAAAGTGTAATTAAAATAGAAAAGAAAAAGTTTACAGTTAATGAAACAGTAGACCTTACAGAAGTTAACAAATCTATCGAAGGATTAAAAGCTGATATAAAAATTAATAGTGCTGCTATATCTTATCTTGAAGCTATGATTAATGAACTTAAAGTTAAGTCTGGTAACCCTTTGTTAAACTAATGGCTAAAAGTAAAGTAAATGAGGCTGGTAATTATACTAAGCCTGCAATGCGTAAGCGGATATTTAATAGAATTAAAGCTGGCACTAAGGGCGGTAAGGCTGGACAGTGGTCTGCTCGTAAAGCCCAGATGTTAGCTAAAGCTTATAAAGCTGCTGGTGGTGGTTATAAAAGTTAAGTATTGACAACTCTTATATAGTATGGTATAATATAGTATGGCATTAAAAAAATCTCAAAAGTCTTTGAAGCAATGGACTAAACAACTATGGCGAACTAAGTCAGGTAAACCTTCTAGTAAAACAGGAGAAAGATACTTACCTACTTCTGCTATAAAATCTTTAACTGCAGCTGAGTATGCTGCAACAAGTGAAGCTAAACGTAAAGGAACTCGAAAGGGAAAACAACATGTTAAGCAACCGAAGAAAATCGCCGAGAAAACAAGAAGATATAGAAAAACAACTTGAGTTTGATTTTAATCAACTTAAAGAAAAAAAAGAAAAACAAAGAAAGAAAAAATTAAATTTACCAGAGAACCCTTTGGATGAATTATTAAAGGATAAATAAAATGGCTGAAGAAAACGTAAACATAGAACAACAATTAGAAACACAAGAAGCTGCTCCACCTATGGCTCAGCCACAAGAACCAGCTATGTCTCCAGGTATGGGTATGTCTCCTAATCAAGGAGGAATAGACCCTTTTGATGCTCCTACTCCAGGTGCTAGTTTAACTTCAAGTCCTGAAGGAAAACTTCCTTATGAACAAGCTCCTGAACACACCGATGTTAAAACATTTATGGAAGATTTTTTCTTAACTATAACGGAACAAGAACAGTATGTTGATTTACTTGGTTTCTTTATGCGAAGACAACCTATTGATGAGCTAGTTCAAACAGTTCTTTATAGTGCTATGAGCAAAGGTAAAATTAATCCTGACTTAATGTTGTTATTAATTGAACCTGTAACTTATTTACTTATTGCATTAGCTGAACAAGCAGAAATAGAACCTGTATTATATGAAGGTGAAGAAGCTGATGAAATGACTGATGAAAGCAAAGAGTTATACAATAATGAATCACAAAATTTAAGAAACATAAAAGTAAAAGAACCTAGAAGAACTAGTGTTGAACCATCATTACTTGCAAAAGTAAAAGAATTACCAACAGCAGAAGAACTAGAATTAGACCAGGAAGAAGAGGATATTTAAATGGGAGTAAGTGCATTCGATTTATTAGCAGGATTTGCTAAAGATAATAATGAAGACAGAGCTCAAAAAGTTAAAGAGCGTGGCGAAGAATTAAGAGAACAAAGACTTTTATATCAACAGATTGCTATGAATAGATACGCAACTGATGAAAAATTATATGGTGAACACCAAAAAAAATATTTAGAAAGAAACACAGCTTTATCATCATTAGGAGGCAGTGCTACTAAAGATGAAATAGCTGCTAAGTTAGCTGTACTAGATGGTAGAAATATTGATGGTGCTGATGAAAAACAAAGAGCATTTATTCTTCAAAGTTATTATGGAGATATTGAAGAACAAAATAAAAAAGATTCTGCTGGTAAAGATATGTTAGATGCTGACGGAAATATTTTAAAACAACTTATTTATAATGGTAATCATGAACCTATTGCTCCTAAGTGGGGTAAAAAATATTATAACTCTCAAACTTTTTTTGATGCTAAAGATAATATAGAATCAGGTACTAAAGGTAAATGGACTACAGCTATTAGAGGTGAAGGTTTTGATACTGGTGACCAAGTACTTGCAACACTTCAAAATGATTTAGAAATGGGTGCTAAAAGAAATGTACAAACTTGGGATAATTATTTTGAAAAAAATAATAATGTATTTGATGCTAAAGAAGGTAGCTTACAAGACTCATCTCCATTAGATTTATCAGATTTATATGCTAATGCTACTGATAAACAAAGAACATTATATCAAGAGTTTATTAAAACTAATACATATAAATTAGATGACAGTGCTAGAATAAAAAATATAGCAGGATTTTTATCTAGTATTACAGGAGATGATAACGCTAAATTTTTAAAAGAAAACCAAGCTGGTGAACAAGTACTTACTGAAGAAGCTATGGTAATGGGAAAAATGTATAAAGAAGCTTATGAAACTGCTATACATGAAGTAGGTAAAAGAATTTTTACTGGTAATTTTGATGATGAAAATCAAATACTTCCAACAGCTGCCGATGCTTCTGCTTTAGTTGATGATTGGTTTAAAACAAATTACATGGTACTTGAAAATGATACCTTTACTTCAAAAGGAAATGTAGCTGCTCTTTATGTTCCACCTTCTATTAAAGTAAATAGTTTTGTTCCATCTAATATTAAAGATGCTTTAAGTGTTAGATTAAATAAAGTGTTACAATTTACTGATGAAGAACTTAAACAAAGAGTAAAAGAATTTCAAGAAGTTGGGATAAGAATTGCTCCAGTTAATCAAACTGCTGATTTTGCACAATGGAAACAATTATTAGATGCAGAATCTAAAGAATTTTTAGGTAACCAAACATTAACAGACGGAGCTAGTCTTATTGATAATGAAAAAAATAAAGATAATGGTTACTATAGTAAAGAAATAGTAGATGGTGCAGGTGTACGTCAAACAGTAACTGGTTTAGTTATTCCTAATCCAGGAAGTAAAAATGAATATACTGAAAATATGTTTATACCTTGGCAAGAATTTGCACAAAGATTTACTCAACAAAATTTTACTGAAGAAGAAATTAAAGAGTACTTTGTAAAAGAAGCTACTGAACAAGCTTACTATAGATTTAGAGAAGTAATGCCTATAGTTTCTAGTACTAACAATGAAGAAGAAATAATAAAAGAAGAATCAAAATTAACTATAACACAAACTAACTTTGATGATTTTAAGCCACCTAAAAAATGGAATAAAGGTAGTAGTAAAGAAACTAATCAACAATTTAAAGATTGGAATGAAAAATACTATAACGATTGGAAAACTTTTATACAAAATATTGGAGACGAACCAGTTAAAGAAAACTATCCTGAAGACCAAAGAGATAAAAGAGATGATACTCAACAATATGGTATTGATTTAAGATGGTGGAATAAAAATTCTAGGAATCTTAAAAATCAATTTGAAAAAATAGAATTAGAAAGAACTAAATTTCTTAACCAGGAATAATATTTAAATGGCTGATGCATTTGCAAAAGAAATTGACTGGAGTAAACCTTTAGAAAAACCTATTGAGTATGGTACTGTTGATAGTAATACTTCTAAAACTATTGATTGGACTCAACCTTCTCAAACAATACCTTCAGTTAATAATGTTGACACAGGATATAAAAATATTGATTGGTCTAAACCTACAGATACTAAAGATACTTACTATGGTACTGTTGAAAAAGAAGATATAGATACAAATACTTTACTTAGATATGGGTGGGCACTTGAAACTAATCTTATTGGTGATGCTTGGAGACTTGGTAAAGCAGCTTTAGACCCTACTAAAACTATTACAGATGTTGAACGAGAAAGAATTGCTAAGATAAAAACAAGACCAGAGTTTGCTAAACTTAAAGGTGGAGCTTACGATAATGATGCTGCAGTATGGGCAGGTCGAATAGCTGTAATGGCTTCTGACCCTGTGTATATGTTAATGCCTTGGGCACAAGCAGCAAGAGCAGGAAAAATAATAGGTAAAGGTGGAGCTGCCCTAGCTTCTCTTGGTGGTACTGTTGGAGCAGGGGATGCTGCAATTAGAAGTTATGCAAGAACAGGTGAATTAGATACTCAAACAATTTTATTTGGTGCTGGTGCTGGAGCTGTAGGTACAGTTGCTTTTGGTGCTATTGGTAAAGTAGGAATGGCTGGAGTAAATAAAGCTTTTCCTAATCTATTTTCTAATAAAAAAATAGCAGAAGCTGCAGCTAAAAAAGTAAAAGAAGGTAATATAGGTTTAGCTAACTTAACTCCTGAACAAGCTTTAAAGTTTGAAGAAGTTACTAAACTTCCTAATGTAAACAAAGCATTAAATAATATAGATAAAGTTGATAATGTTTATGAAAGTTTTTTAAAACAAAGAGTAACTTTATCTGAGCAGTATAAAAAATTACTTGACCAAAAAAAACAATTAACAGGTACAAAAAAAATATCTATACCTGGAGCACTTGATAGTGTAGTTAATGCACAAAACAAAGCTGCACTAGAAACAATTGATGGTAGTATTAAAGCAGTACGAATAGCTAAAAATAAATTTAAAAAGAACTTTGATAATAAAGTTCAAAAAAAATTAGATAATATTACTAAAGCTCATGGTGATTATTATGTAACTGTACTTGCAGCATTAGAAAGCAAACAGTTACTTACTACTAAAGTAGCTAGAGCTTTTGCAACTAATGCAGTTAGGCCTGTAGTTGGTGCAGCTAGTGGTTATTCTATTGCTACTATTTTTGGTGCTGATGATGCAGGTGCTAGAAAAGCTGCTTATATTGGAGCAGGTTTAGGTTATGCTACTAGACTTATGAAAGCTGGGGCAATTCCTGGTATGTCTATTAACGCACAAAAAATGGCTGGTAATGAAATAGGTACTGCATGGTTAAGCAATGTTGTAAGAGGAGCTAACATATTTTTTTCTACAACTACTGCTACTAAACTTGGTTCACATGGAAAAGTATTAGACCAAATATCTGCATTAATGTTTGCAAGATTTAATAAAACTCCTTTAAGAGATTTATCTGGAAAACTTTTACCAGCAAGTAGACAACCTAGTTTAGGTATAGCAGATAATGTTGAAGAACTAGCAATGTCTCAAAAAACTTTTTGGCAAACACAAATTGGTAAAGATGTAGTACAAGGACAAAGTTTAGATATACAAAGAGACGCATTAAGAATAGTTAGAGGAGATAAAATTTCTACTTATGGTGATGAAGCTGTACAACTATCAAAAAGAATTAAAGGTTTTATAAAAAACTTTAGAAAATATTATACAGATGTAGGTATAAAAGAAAAAGAAATATTTGAAAACTTTTTCTTTAGAAAATATAACTATCAAAAGATTAACCAAACTGATGCATCTAAACAAGAGTTTGTAGATACAGTAGCTCAAATATTTGTTAACCTAAACAAATCAACAGGCGGTAAAGTTTATATGGGTTTAACTAATTCAGGTAAACCAATCTATAAAAAAATAAAAAATTTTAAAGAAGCTCAAACACAAGCTATACAGTTTATAGAAAGTATTAACGGTAATAGAATTAATAAAATTATTAATCCAGAAAATATTGGGAGTGGTGGTAAAGTTACAAACTTAACCTTGCCTTTATCTGAACACATTAAATTTGAACGTATATTAAAAGGTTCTTATAAAGACGTTGAAAAAGTTTTAATGGATAAAGGATATATCATTGATGATGTAAGTGAAGTACTTAATGATGTAATAAATAGAAGTGTTATGTCTGTAGAGTTTGCTAGAAAGTTTGGACCTAATGGAGAAATTCTTAGACCTTTACTTAGAAGTTTAGAACAACAATACAAAGACGGTGGTTTTAAAAAGACTGGTAATTTTTATGGTGAGAAACACGAAAGAGAAATTAAATATTTAACTGAAGCAGTTAATGGTTTGTTTGGTAGATTTGGTACACCTGTAAGACCAGAGTATGCGGCAGGTGCTTCAGTACTTGCATCTTTATCTAACTTTGCAATGATGGATAAGGTAGCAATAGCTAACCTTGGAGATATAGTACAACCGTTTGCAAATAGTAGATATGTTTTATCAGCTTTACAAACAGCTCCTATTATTGGTAGATTGTTTAAAGGTAATCCTGTTTCTCTATCTGCAAAAAAAGAATCAGGGGTAGCTAGTTTATTAGAACAAAGACTAACACAATTAAATGACGAAGCTCTTAGAAAAGGATACCTTGGACAAGGTGCTGATGATTTAGCTTTTAACTTTAAAGATGTTTTAAACGTAGGTAAAGTAAGTCAATGGACAAACAAACAATTCTTTAAACTTGTAGGTTTAAATTATATTACTGATGTTTCTAGAAGATTTGCTTTTACTGCTGGGGCTGTTGATGCTCACAAATCTGCTCGTTCTATTATACAAACTTTAGCTAAAGGTAAATTTACTTCTATAGATGATATTGTTTCTAAAAATCCTAAAGCTGTTAAACATTTAATTGATAGTGGTGTTATTAGAGTTAAAAATGGTAAGGTAATTAATACTCAAGAAGTTTTAAGATTTGGTAGTGTAAAAAATGTTGACGATTTATTGGGAGATAAACTAGGAGAAAATCTTTTAATGAGAGCAGGTCAATACGCTATGAATAGAGACGCTATCATTCCACAAGTAGGTAATAGATTACTTTATACTCAATCTAGAAATCCTTATGTTAGATTACTAGGACAGTTTAGTTCTTGGGCACAAGCAAAGTCTTCACAAACAGATGCATTAGTTTCAAGAATAGAAGATGGCAATGTTAAACAAGCTGTTATGTTAGCTGGTTCATTAGCTATTTATGGCGGCATAAAAGATTTACGAGACATGGTTACTTATGGTGACACAAGAAACAACAGTCCTTTTTTAGGAGACCCTGATGTTAATGTTGCTTCTTGGTTATCAGAAGCTAATCATATGAGTGGTATGATGGGATGGTTACCTACTACTTTAGCTAATCAGTTTGTAGGTTATAATGCAAAGAGACCTACAGATTTTTTTCCTGCTGCTCAAACTGTAGGAAATATTGCAACAGCTGGTTCAGGAGCAATTACTGGAAGCCTAGGTACTACTGGTTGGAAACAATTCTTTAGAAGTTTTTATGGTTTAATGCCATTTCCTACACTAAGAAAAGTATTAAAAAGATATAATGTTATTGATTTAACTTATGAAAGAGAACCATTAAACATTGAACGAGATTTAAATAAAGGATTAGAATAACATGAGAAGAACAAGACTAAATCAATTTTTTCAAGCTGGTAATAAAGCTTATGGTATTGCTAATAACAATGCAGCTTTTACTAATTATTCTGGTGGTACTACACCTACAAGACCAACTCTCTTTGATACTACAGAGTATATAGGTAGAAATAGTTTTGCTGAAGGTGATGTTGTTGATAAAGAAAAGGTAGCAGTTGTAATTCCTGTTCTTAAAAAAGAAGCAGTAGCTAAATTTTATGAAAATAATAATGCAGGTAATATAAAAAAGGGTACGTTTGGTGGGCAAACTTGGGGTGGTAAAACTTATCAAGGAAAAAAAACAGGTATCAAATATAGAAAGTATGACAGTAAAGAACAAGGACTAGCAGATATAATTAATGTTATACAAAATTATAATACTAATGATTTAAAAAAGATTATATCAAAGTATGCATCTGATGATGAGTCAGGAAAAGTTTACAAACATTACTATGAAGATTTAAGAAAAGTTTTACCAGAAAAAATAAATTTTAAAGACAATGACCAAGTAAAAAATTTAATGAAAGTAATAACAAGTGTTGAGAATGAAGGTAACTCTGTACCTCCTACTCTTTATTATAGAGAAGAAGATTTTGATAAAGCTGTAGATTTATATAGAGAAGTAAGAGAAGAAGTTAACTTACCAATAAGAAAACCTAGTAAAGAAGAGATGGATAGACTTGGATTCTGGCATGGTGGTAGTGCTAGTAAAGGTAAGGGTGGACGTAGAAGTAGTAAAGCTGCACAAGGTAACAGTGGAGCTAGAGATGGTGGCAATCCAGGGGGTAGTAACAAAGATACTAGTAGTAATAATAATAATAAAAATAACAATAGTAATTCTCCAGGTAATCCAGCTAACAATCCTAATACGACTAGTAAAAATACTCCTAATAAAAAAAATGATAGGCCTACTATGGCTGATATATCTGGGCCAACTAAAAAATCTGGTGCTCCTAGTCCTTCTCCTTCTAGTCCTGGTAAAGGTGCAGGTGTAACATCAACAGCTCCTACTAAAGCATCCCCTGTTGTTTCTAATGTTAAAAGTATATTAGGTAATTATTTTAGTAATCAATTTTCTACTCTTAATCCTCTTGACCCTAACACTACTCTTACTAAAGACCAACTAATAAGTAATCAAAGATTAACAAGTGCTAGCACACCTGTTGGAACTTTTTCTTTAAACAGAACAACTGTAAGAAAGTTGCCTTTAAATAAAGTTAGTCTTTTTAGTCCAGATGTTACTAATTCTATATCATTAGATGGAAATAAATATGGAATTGATTATGGAGCAAATGTTACTGATGAGGGAGATGCATATGCAAGAGCTTATGCAAAGTATAAAGGTGCAGATATAAATGCTTATGCTTCTTATGAAAATGGAGAAAAAAACTATGGGATTAGAATTAGTAAAGATTTTAAAAAGGGTGGACTATTAGAGAAAAAGAAATTGAAGTAACACTCATGTGTGGGGCAGGAGTTTTATAAATTAACAAAGGAGAACTATATGGAAAAATTAAATTGGATTAAAGATAAAGTAATGTCTATGCCTAAGCATAAGCAAATAGCTTTAGCTATATGTGTAGTGGCAGTCATTGCTGTTATACTTAAGTAGGTAATCATTATGGGTATACCATTTGAAATGATTACTATGCTCGGCTCTACCGTACTTGGTGGAGTCATGAGTATATGGTCACAAAAAATAAAGGCTAAAGAATCAGAACAAAAACTTCTTATAGAAAGAAATGCTGTTCAACAAGAAGGTTTTAAAGCGGCGAGAGAATATGAGAACACAGGGTTTCAATGGACAAGACGTATCATTGCCTTGACTGCAATCTTTTCTATTGTTGTATTGCCTAAACTCATTCCTATATTTGCACCAGAGGTACAGATAATAGTAGGATACCTTGAGTTTAAACCTGGATTCTTATTCCTTACAGAAGGTAAAGAGATAATGAAATGGGTACCAATGGCGGCACCTGGAATTGTAATCACACCACTTGATACTAATTTAGTGGCGGCGATTATAGGACTATACTTTGGTGGAAGTTTAGTTAAGAAGTAATAGTAGGAATATATTCCTTACATTCAAAGTTAGTGCTTTCAATCTCATAAGTTTTCCCTTGATATTCAAAGAGGGGAAACTCTTGAGATATACTATCATTTAAAAAAGAATAGTTTTTATTTAAAAAATAATTACAATTCGATTCACTAGAAAAAAAACTTCCTAAGAAAATTGTATGTACAGGAACACTTAAGTTTATAAACATAGCAGTCACAGCAATATACCACATGTTGCTATCCCCCTGTCCATTCTTTAACATTGTTATTTGTATGGATATATTTATCTGTCACATCTATTGCTGAATTCTCAGCGAACTGTGGGTATATAAAAGCAACCGCAGTATCCTCACCAACATCTATCTCAACAGGAGAGTATCCTGCACCTGTCTCTAAGCTCCAGACATAAGACATAGTCTCAGTATTCAAATCATACAGCTCACCTTTTATTTTATACCCATCATCTTTGGGTAAAAAGATAATAGGAAACGCACCATTAGCATAATCTTTTATATCAAAAGATTGTTTGGTCTCATGTGTGCCTATAAAAGTTGAGTCTTCTATAATAGAATGAAGTCTCTTACCTTTTTTTAATGTGCCGTATACAAATGTTTTCATAGTTAATGCATAGAAGTTACATACTTTTGTATCCAATGTTCTATCTCAGTAAACTTTATCTTAAGTTCCTTAACGAGTTGAATATAAAATTGTTTTTCTTCTTCACTCCTTTTAAATGTTTCAGTCATTATGTCTGCCTTCTTTTCAGGAAGAGCTGACACTTCTGATATCAGCTCTCCTTTGTTATTAACTAGCACACTATAGCTAGCGATAACTCCTTCTTTTATTTTCTTTTTCATCTAAGCTACTTCTTGTGTGGTGTCTACCAACTCACACACTCCACCAGTACACGCAAGTTCTTGTGAACCTGTAGTGTTATCTTCGGATTCGTATTCACTTAGTAAAGAAAAGTCTATAGTCTTAGGCATCTTCTTTTTCCATTCAAGATATTCTTCTCTTGTTATATCTTGATAGGGAGCTTGCTTGTATACATGGTCAGTATAAGGAAGGAAACTAATTCCAGATACTTCATTGAAATGTTTATACACCCATGCTCCAACTTCCATCCACTCATGTTCTTTAACACTAATGGTTACAGAAGGCTTGTGTTCGCACCACTCTCGTTGATACTTCAACCATAGTTCTAATTGTTCTATAGCATTCTTATCGTTACGAGTTATCGAACCCTTTGGTGATTCAGTAGGAAAAGAAAACACCATAACTGAATCAGGTTTAGTTACATCAGGCTCGTGTGGTACACCCTTATCAATCATAAGCTGAGTCAAAGGGTCTTTCTTATCACATCTTACAGTACGAATGTAATAAGGACTGTGTCTAGTATGTATACCAGAAGCACTATCAACTAACTGACTTACTGTACCACTAGGTTTTACACAAGTGATTGCAGTTGACTGTGGTATCTTAAGTTTCTTAGCAAACTCTTTGTTAGTATCAATAGTAGATTGCTTAAGTTGATTAAGAAAACCATCTTTAGGTTTGTTAGTTACAGTTGAATCCATAATACCAGTTAGAGATACACCAAGTAATCTCTCTTCTTCGGTATTAGATTTCCATATCTTTCTTATATATTTAAAGTCAGTAAGACTTGATTGAAATGTTCCTAGTATCGTAGCAAGTTTTACTTTTTTCATTAAGTCTTTCTCACTATCAGTAGCACGAACTACAACCTCAGTTAAATTACAGAACTGATAAGGTCTAAGAATAATTTCTGAACAAGGATTGGTACCAAAGTCATGGTCAATATCACGACGACCATTCTCTGCAGATTTATCTTTAGCCGCTTGTCGATTAAAGATACCTCGCTCACCTGACTTACTATCATACAATGACTTCCACTCTGTCATAAACAAAGCCATGTCAGGGGTACGAGTATAACAAGCTGAGTTATTTGATAGGGCTCTTTGTGGTTCGGTCATCCACCAAGAACCACTCTTAGCATTTCTCATTCTGTCATCTTGTATGTTGCTTAGAGATATCAAAGCACTACGTCTAACACCACCTACAACAACAACCTCTCCAACTTTACAGACTAAATCATGACACTCAAGTGCGTCAAGCTTTCTACCTGCCGCAGTTTTAAATGTGGTGATTGCAAAGTCAAACAAATCTACTAAAGGTTGAGGCCCACTAGCACGACCACCAAAAGTTTTTAGTCTAGCTCCTGCAGGTCTGATTCTTGTTACATCTATCTTAGGAATCTGTCCACCGTATAACATAGCAATTAATTCTCTGAAGGCTTTAGCCCACCCAGCTTTACTATCTTGTACTACAATTATAGTATCAGTATTCTCAAACTCTTCTGCAATTGTTGGAAGCTCTTCAACATAATCTCTTTCAACTGAGAAGCCCACACCTGTACCACATAGTAGTATATACATTACTTCATCAAAGCTTCTGACATCATTGATAGGAATATAACTACAGTTATAACCTGCAGTATGGTCTCTCTTAAGTGCGTTACCTGCAGTCATGAGTGCTCTCATAGACGGCATGATACTTAAACTTAAGACAGCATCTTCAAGTTCGGTGCGTAAATCTTTAGGTAAATTATACTTATTGTTTTCTTTTAAATGTTCTTGCATAAAGTCAAAGTATCTAGTGACTGTTTCACTCCAAGACTCTCTGCGTTTATGTTCTTCAACAAACCTAGCATACCTAGAGGCATGAATAAATTGTTGATAGGTAGTTGGTAATTGATTATTTGACATTGTTGTTTCCTTTCTCTGCCAGTTCTCCAGCGATAGCACTATAACCGACCATGTCAACGTAATCGTCTGGGTTATGTGAGCCTGCTTTAGTTCTTGCTACCTTTAATAATGTCATCATTAAGGCGACATCAAGACCATTCAAAGGCAGGTCAAGATAAGCTGACCACATCTTGGCTATGTTATCATGATTAATTTGTTTGTTTCCATGAGTCTTTTCTCTATCATTAGAGACAAGCTCTTTAGCTTTTTCTATTAGTTGTTTAGTGTAGACTTGGGTCTTCATCGGGTTGCTCCTTTTCTTTTTGTATTGTTTTAATTAGTTCGTATTCCATTTCTCTTGCCCCTATGTAGTATATTAATTCAGGGTTTTGAGTTACTAACCATCTGATACCATAAGATAGTGTGTCTATGTTAGGGTTGTCAGTATAGTTTATCATTTCAAATCCGACATCACCTTCATTAGGTGTGTTAGGTGTTAGTATAATGTAAGCATTGTCCTTATTTATCTTCATTGTTTCATCCAATCTAAAGGTATTTCTTTTTCACACCATAAAATATCATTAGCTTCACACCAATTTATATAGCTTGTCTTAGAACCTTTTCTAATTTTATTATTCGCATTCATAAAACAAAAACGAATGTCATAATCTGTTTGTTCTTTTATCCATAGATGTTTCTTTCTATCTTCTAATTTTAAAACTCCTTTTAATTCTACAAAGATATCTGTCTTAGGAAAGTATAAGTCAGGAAGATATGTTCTATCAATAGCAGGTTGAGTAAACTTAATAATATATTCTTCATACTTATACTTTATCTTTTTCTTTTGAAGACCAGTAACAACAGTCTTCTCAAACTTAGAGCGATACTTAGTCATCTTTATCCTGTCTACTTAATGCTCTTGCACTAGGTAAAGCACTCGCATTAATGTCTTTGAAAGTCCAATGAGGATTTAACTTTAATCTTTTCATTACCCATTTAAATGACCAAGCACTTTGATATATTTGAAAGTTGTGCATATAGTGAGTTTGCTTAGGCATTAGATGAAGAATAGTATTGATGTTAACTTTCTCTTGTTCTTCTTCTGGAAGTAAAGACCTTAACCATTCAACTAATATATGTTTAGCTCTGCGTCTTAATACTTTTATTTTTTTTCTATTCATTGTTAGTTATCTCCTCTACTCTAGGAGTATTCTCTACTGTTGTCATGTACACATTAGAGTTAGCATACTTGAAAACTCTAAGTCCCCTGCCTTCATTAGTATCTTTATGACAAGTAAACTTATGAGAACAGTATACGCACCCCACAGGAAGTTTATAATTCCCTGTCTTGTCATGTGGAATTGGTTGATAACATTTTTCAGGTGGTTCTTCACTTTTTATTTTCTCCTTTAAAGATTTAATTAATTCTGCTGCATTAGGTTTCATTAGTTCATCAGGTCTAAACAATGCTATCTCTCCTGACGATTTATCAACAGCAAACAATCCACCATTGGTAGTGCCTTCATTATGTTCATAGCCAGATAGCTGTGCTACATATCCAAAGGGGTCACTCTCATATAAACTTCCAGTCTTAAACTTTTTAAATGACATAGGTGATGCTGACTTAACATCAACTACTTCACCATCTATCTTACAGTCCATGTGTCCTGTCACACCTTCAACAACTATTTTTTTCTGTTGGTCTGTAACAACATGTCCAGATACTTCAACAAGAAACAATAGTAAATGTTCTAACATGTGTCCATACAAAAACTTTAGTTGTGTAGAAGGGTCATGTATTTCTTTCTTTGCTTCACTACGATTGTCATACCATAGCTGACGAGCTGGTCTACCTATGATAGACATTCTTAATCCTTTGCCTGAACTTTTATATGGCTCAAGCCAATCAAGTAAAGCTAACTTAGTATTCTCTAAGAACTTATCTACTTGTTCTTCTTTAACTTCAGGTTTAATTCCTGATGAGATACCTGTCAGTACATTGTTAATGTCCTCAACTAAAGTATCTAAAGTCTTAGTGTGTTTCTTGCCAGTTGTTTCCACTTTTATATTCTCCATTTAATGGACATCGAATACCTAATTCAATGCCTGCGTTTACGATTGAGTTAACTGCGAGTTTACCAAAGTCATCTGCATGTGCTTCAAGAACTTCATACTGAAATTCATCGTGAACATTTGCCACTGGTCTAGCCTCTAATTTATTTTGTAATACATAATCATCTAGTAAGATGAGTGCCTTCTTCATTACGATAGCACCACCGCCTTGTATTAAGGTGTTGACGGCGGAGTGTCTGTTCCTGATGATGAGTCTTCTGCCGTCGATTCCTCTGAGCCAACCTTTGCCAGTAGCTTTTCCCACTCGTTGTCTAAAGCTTGCAAGGGCTGGAGTACCTCTGAGAAATCTTTCTTTAATCTTTTTCCCATCGCTTCTATTCCCTCCGACGATAGTTCCGAGTTTCTCGTCACCTGCCCCATATATGAAGGCATAGATGAAAGTTTTTGCCTGGTCTCTTGTGTCAAGACCTGCAAGATTTTGATTTGTAGTGTGTATATCTCCATTAATGATAGCATCTATATATTCCTTATCGTTCATGTAGTGAGAAAGTATTCTTAATTCTAAACCACTTGCGTCTACTCCCACTAGTTTGTATCCGCTTGGTACTACCCATAGTCCTCTGCATTCTGTTCCGTAGGGAGAATACACCGCAGGAACTTGAGCCATGTTGGGCGACATGTGGCTCATTCTACCAGTAATAGCACCATTTGTTATTACTCTTCCGTGTACTCTCCCATCTTCTGCTACTGCCTCAACCCAAGAACTAACTTGAGCTATTCTTTTTTGCAGTAAGAGAAAATTTCTTATCAGTTCTGCTTCAGGTATACCTTCGACACCTTCCAGAACTTTTTCATCTACAATTATGTGACCTTTGTCTGTAAACTTTGTAGGTTTCCATCCAAAGTATTGTAGATATTTACCTATCTGTTGCCTACTTCCTAGGTTAAACTCTTTCATTTCTATGAGAGAAAATTCTCCCATAACATTTACCCACCCCTGTCCCAGACTGTTTAGTCCAACCGTACTTAGTGTGCCATCTTTACGACGACGAGGTTTAACTTCTTTAACAAAGGTAGGTAAGGGTATGAATCTTTCCTTAACTTTTGCTTCTATTTCATTTATCTTCTCTCTTAATTTACCAAGTAGAAGATGAGCATTACCCATGTCAAAAAGAAAACCATTTCTTTCTTGTTGTGTAATTATTCTAGAGACATCATGCTCTAGTCTAATTGCTTCCTTAGCAAAGTCAGGATACTTTCTTATTAAATAAGTTAGTACTTTCTCCGTGACCTCAACGTCTCTGACACAGTAAGTTAGCATCTCATCAGAGTACTGAGAAAAATCTTTGAAGTCTAACTTGTCAAACCTCAGAGCATCTCCCCATGATTTAAGAGAGTGTCCACCCTCTCGTACAGGATTGAATAATCGAGACAGTACTAATGTATCAATCACCTTACCCTGTTGGTGTAGGTCAATGGCTAACACTTTGTGTATAACTGGTGCATCAAAACCAATTATGTTATGACCTACAAATTCATCATAGTTACTGACTAAAGTTTTAAAGTCTTCTAACTTATCCTCAGTAAAAGAAAATATCTCTTTACTCTCAGCATCCTTACCTACAATAAGAAAAATCTTATCGGGTAGTGAGCCTCCAGTTATCATCGGAGTTTCTATATCTAAAAACAATCTCTTCTTCATTATTGTCGCCTCGTTTAAAGTTCATCTAGTTCGTTACCATTGGGCTTCTCTGTTTCAGTAAGCCTACCAGTATCCTTATCATAATATAAGTATGTAGCTGGGCCAGTCATACCTACAAATCTATTCTTAAGAACACGAACACAAGTTGTATTCCTAACATGTACATCATCATGTTGTGCGTCTCTCTCTAATCCAATCACCATGTCAGATAGCTGACCGATAGAAGCTGAACCTCTAAGTTGTGATAGGGATGTCGCCGCACCTTCTTCATGTCCTTTACCATCTGGTCTTCTTAGATGTGAGACAATGATTAATGATATGTCTGTCTCTTCTACCAAGACTCTTAGCTTAGTCATGATTTCATCAAGAGCTTTTCTCTCATCACCATACTCTTGAGAAGATACAATCATACTGACATGGTCAAGTACAATGTACCTACAATCTAAAGCCTTAGCCATGTATCTAACTCGTGATACAATATTGTCTACTGAATTAGAACCAAAGTGTTTGTAGAAATAAAATCTACCAGAGCCAATGGTCTTGTCAAAGTATTCCTTCTTCTCTTCTGCACCAATGTGAATGTCTGGTCTGCGAAGAGGTAGGTTAGCTTCAACACTCATGATATCTAATGCTGTTATCTTAGGACTTTCCTCAAGCATAATCATACCAATCATTGAGTCTGTATTCTTGTATAGATTGTACACTAACTCTTTGACGACGGCTGTCTTACCTAATCCAGTACCTGCAGTAAGAGTTACAAGCTCACCACTACGGATACCATAGGTCATTTCGTCTAGACCTTTCCAACCATAGCTAACTGTTGACCTTACGACTGGGGCAAGGACATCATCTAGTAAAGACTCACCCTTAATGATGCCGTCAGGGGCATAAACAGGGGCATTCCACCACGATTTAACATACTCTTGATACTTGTTATCCTTTAGTAAATCATTCGCATCCTTGTAGCCCTCAGGCAGTTTTAATATCTTAGCTTTTGATGGTGCAAATAGCTCGGCTACCTTTTGACTAGCCTCTCTACCAACATCATCATTATCAAAGTTGATAACAATATTATCAAAACCTTCAAGCCAATCATAGCTCTTCTTAATATCTTTGACTGCTGATGCTACTCCATTCTTAATGCTGACTACTGCATACTTACTACCTAGTAGTTGATATACAGACATAGCATCAACCTCACCCTCTGTAATAGTAACATACTTACCACCACTAAAGAGATGTTGTCCGAATAAACCTGACTCGGAAGTTGAACCCGTTATAGAAAATTGTTTGTTCTTTGTATACCTAGTCTTAGTAGCTATCATTGAACCCTTAGTGTCATAGTAAGGATAGATATGTTTATCTATTTGCCCCATGCCATTAGTAACTATCTTAACACCATACTTCTTAGCAGTATCTTCTGCTATTGCTCGGTCTTTGATAGCACCGAATGTACCAATATTCTCTATGACTATTGGTCTAGTCTGTACTGATTGTATTCCCATTGTGTCGCCCTCATTATTATTTAAATCTTCTCCATCAAAATCAGATGGTGCTTTGAAGTAAGTCTTGCAAGAGAAACAGTATGAACTACCATTCTCATTAACACATCTTGCATCACTACTTCCACAAGCACCACATGATAAGTGGAACTTTACAAAGCCTTTATCGTTTGTATTGTCCATTGTTGTCGCCCCCTAGATAGATTAAAATTCATCTACACTATCGGTTGCAACAAACCCATCGACCTTATCAAACTCTTCTCCGTAAGGAACTAAGTTGATAACTTGTACTGCTTGTAGGTCAAGTCCAACGCCAGATTTACCAGCGTAGTTCCAGTCATATTCTTTGAACATAACCTTTACATCTGAACCATTCCCTACCAATACATCGATAGGATTTTTAGATGAGTCTACCAACTTTGGTGATGGATTGTCTGTGCCATCAGCACGACTGACTCTTCTCTTGAACTTAACTACCTTGCCTCGTTCATCTTCTTTAACAGTGATTCCCTTTGCTGAAAACTGTTCAGCAGTCTCTTCATCAATCGCTAAATCGATTTGATAAACAGGGTCAAAAGTTGTATTGGGTCTAGTGATAGATGCCCAGTATGCCTTGCCTTGAATTGTAGCCATAGTTTTATTCTCCTTCTAATGTTATTTATTAATGAATGCATTATAACATCAACAGTTATTATTGTCAACAGTATAATACTTTTTTATTTATCAACAGGATATAGCTAATCCTATTTATAAATTCTTTAATAGTTATTATTATAATTATTATAATAACAACTAAATATCTTTAATACTCTATGTAATCTATATAGATATTATACCACGAGTAATTTTTTTTGTCAAGTTTTTTTTTAATTTAAATCTTCTAATCTTTCGCCCCTCTTTATCAACACCCAATAAGTTTGTACCTCATTGAACATTTTATTTAGAGTGCGTCGTTGTACATTGATACCTTTCTCTTTTAAAGTAGAAGATATATACTCACTCATAAAGTCTTGAAAATCTTTATGAAATAATCTTTTAGTATCCATTCTTTAATAGAATTCTTTATCAAAGATTTTTTTAATGGGCAACATAACACACTTAGAAGTATTGTTATCACCTACATTTTTAGTGAGCTTGTCTTTGTATTTATCTACAATTTTTTTTAAGATGTGTGTAGGAAAAACTAATGTACAAAATTCTCCCGACTCATCAAGCTCTAATCTTTGAAACCAATAGTCGGCTTCTGTTTTATCTATGCCACTAGGCTTACCTCTTGACTCGTATTCAACAGCTATGTTACCAGTTTTTTTCCACCAGTTTCTTTCTGTTTTAACTTCGATAGTTTTATCACCGAACATTTCTCTGACTTTATCTTCTCGTATCTGTCCGTACTTCAAGTCAATGTCGAACTTACTAAATCCTTTTGCAGGCATAGGTCTTCCCTTTCGTTATTGGAAACTTAACATTATAACATTTCTATTTATAAAAGTCAAGTCATATTGTTATAAAGATTATCAATAAATTGTTCTTCATCTCTATCGTAATCTTTTATTACTTGTTCTATCCGATAGTGAGGTATGACTGTATCTTTTTTATACTCATCTATGATAGCTCGTAGTCTTTCTATTACTGTTATCTCACTCATTATATTATTCCTCCCAAATCTATATCTAGTCTATCAAGTATCTCTTTATCACTACATATAGTATAGTCATGTACTTCATCAGAGGGTAGTGGATTTTCAGTAAAGAAATCCAATAGCTCT
>Ga0115001_10001316_pt1 | contig 19156 bp, 22 predicted proteins | sample ArcticOcean_MG_C_12_FD_89869 | JGI IMG/M metagenome (GOLD analysis project Ga0115001, IMG submission 89869) | Marine microbial communities from western Arctic Ocean - ArcticOcean_MG_CB8_130 | ecosystem: Environmental > Aquatic > Marine > Oceanic | place: Arctic Ocean: Canada Basin | collected... | reverse complement strand
TTATGTCCAAAGGTAGATGTTAAAATTATTTTAATTCACGATTCCATTCCTGAAAAATTTAAAGACTATGAAAAAAATATTATTTTATTTCCGCCGTTACCCAATGTTTCAACCGCCTTTACGTCTCAATATATTCGTTTGCTATATCCTGCGTTGCTACCGTATACAAATGGAGTTATGATTACTGATATGGATATATTGCCTATGAATTCTAGATATTATATAGAAAATATTAAGCCCTTTACCAATGACCATTTTGTATATCTGCGTCATGTATTAATGGAAGGATATGTACTCAGTAATTATTTAGAACAATTAACGGGTCGAGTGATACAAAAAAAAATAAATATCCCCCCTCAATTATCAATGTGTTATAATGTTGCCACACCTACTGTTTGGGGTAAAATATTTACGATTCAAACAGTAGACGATATTAACAAACGTATTCTTGAGGTATATGAATCAATTGAGTATGTAACACCCGGTGAATTACATAAAGATGGTGAAGTAGAAAATCATTCTTGGAGTCAGGATCAAATAGATTTATATGCGTGTGTTATGAAATGGAATACGCACACAAATAAGTTTGCCTTTATCCGCGATGATAACACAGGTTATAGAAGATTAGATAGAAGTCGTTATGGCGGAATACCCTTAACACAAGAGCTACAACAAATGATACAAATGGGTGTCTTTTCAGATTATCATTGTTATCGACCCTATGAGAAATTTAAACATTTTAATGATACGATTGTATCATGGTTATAAATAATTAGTAAACAAATAAACAAATAAATATTCACATTATAATTTAATATTAAAAATATTATTTAATATTAAAAATATTATTTAATATTAGTTTAATAATAAAGTACTATATGAAACAAACCTTACGTTTTACTACAAATGTGAAACAAGTAGCCAATCATAATACTCGATGTTCTCCTATTATGAATTTTACGATTCGTGATAAAATAAAAAAACATACATTTAGTAAAGATTGGGTTGCTAGTTCAAAACTAGCTAGTATATACATACAAGATCCTACTAAAACATGGGATCAATATTTACATAATATACTATTTTTACAAAAAGAATTAGCAAAAACAAATAATACCTTTGAACCTTGCTATGTTGATATTGGGAATGTATGGAAATATAAACAGCCTATATATAAACACCCGAGGCCAGAAGAAAATAATAAAGAAAATAAAGAAGATAGTATAGAACTACATTTACTTACTGCTAAAAAAAATAAATTAAATTTAGAAAAACAATCGTATATACTATTACAACAATTACAAATAAAAATATAATATTTTTTTATGTTTTGTTTTAAAATATATATATGTAACTATTTATCTATGTTAGATATGGACTTCGTTATTAATTAAAATAGCTTTTACAACTGCTTTCAGTTCTTTTAGATCTTTCATTTCTTTTTGTTTTCTAGTTGATGAACCAGGGCGCCTAGGCCAATTATTTGTTATTGAATAATCACAATTTAATTTTTCTTGAGCTCTTTTACGTTCAGATGGCGGAGGTGTGGAAAAAATTATTTTATAATTATCTTTTTGTATGAACAATACCCGGGTGTTTGTTTTTCTGTCTTTAACTTCATGATAATCTCCGTTGTAGTCGTGTTTTGAATTAATATCCAATTTAAATGTCGTTTCCATCCAGTCACACCCAACTTTATGTTCAGTCATGTTTAAAGATATGTAGATATAAATGATATGCTTAATAATAAAAAGATAGTATATTTTATAATCAAATTGTAATAATAATTCTATTCATAATATTATATATGATTATTATATAATGGATTATAAAGATACGTGGTATACAAATTTAACACAATCAAAACTAACACCACCTAATTATGTGTTTTCAATTGTATGGCCTATTTTATATACAACCATTTTTATATCTTTTATGTTAGTATTTTTCAGTAAAAAATGTAAGTATTGGTGCTTACCGTTAACATTTTTCGTTATAGGTTTTGTGTTTAATGTATTGTGGACATACATATTTTTTACTAAGAAAAAACCTACCCTTGCGTTAATTGATTTAGGATTAGTTATTTTATGTAATGTATTAACTATGATATACACATATCCTATTAATCCAGTAGCAGCATATATTTTACTACCATATATGTTGTGGATATCATTTGCGTTTTATTTGAATTTAACTATTGTTTTACACAATTAATAGTAATCATAATACATAAATTAAATAATGTAAACATTATATAATATATCGTATATAGTATAGAGTATTATGGGTCAATTTACTTACAACGATATTGTAGCTGATTTGAAAGGCATTGCTCGCGCATATCCATTTATGTTTTTAATGTTTTCTTTATTGTTAGGTGTTGTATTTCGCTTAGATAATTTAGTTTATTTAGTAGGCGTTGTCTTAGTATCCGATAGTGTAAATGAATTTGTAACGAAACCAATGGTATATAACATTTTATCTCAAGTAGGTATGCTCCATGTTGCCGCAAGACCAAAAGGTGCGAAAAATTGCGGTTCTTTTTTAGATGAAACAAATATTCACAAAACATCAAAATCATATGGTATGCCTTCTGGTCATTCGTTATCGGCCATGATTATATCGTTATATTTAATTTGCTATATTATAGATCATCACGACAAAACTCTACAAAGAGATATACTAATTTTATTTATATGTTTGATGGGTATGAGTATATGCGTGTCACGAGTCTACTTACAGTGTCATACTGTTCTACAAATTATAATAGGCGGTATACTAGGTTCAATCATAGGGTATTATAGTTATTATGGATATAAAAAAATAAAACAAACATATACTATTACATTGTAATAGACATAATTGTATATAATCATATATCATTATTTAAATAATATATACTTATTATTAATTAAATAATATATAGACTCTATGGATTCAAACATACATTCGTTAATCATACAAAGCAATATAAGCCATTCGATTGATAACATACTGACCTACATTATAACCGATGTTTCAAATATAAAAAATAGTAATGAAAGTAGTGAAAGTAGTGAAAGTAGTGAAAGTAATGAAAGTAATGAAAGTAAAAGTAACGATTTTCAATATTTGAAACATTTATATAAATATAATAATATTGATTATAAATTATATAATTTAAACAAATATATACGATTTATTTATGACTATTAATATTATTTTAAATGCCTTCAATGTTATATGGTTTATGTATAATTTTTATTGTATCTTATATTTAAAATATAATAAAATTTATATATATATAAATAAATTATATAAGATTAAATAAGTGGAGATATTATGTTAAATATGTCTACATTAAATAATATAAATAATACCGATAATAATAACGTTAGTAAAAATATTTCAGATATATACACAAATTTTAACATACATAAATCAAAACCAATTGCTATTACTATGAAAAAATCACTATCATTAGAAAATTTCTGGCCCAATACTCCTCCTAGTAATAGTCCTAATACATCCTTTTTACATTCTGTACAGACTTTTTTAAATAAAAAAATAAAACACCATATGAAATAAGAGACCTATTTATTATTCTTCTATGTCTTCTATTATCGGCTTAATGATAAAATATCGCTGAACAATTTTTTTTTTATGTTCATCATAGCCGAAACTTTTATAATAGGGGAATAATTTTAAACCATTACTTTTTAATATTTGTCGCATTAAATTAATAGACGGAAATTTTTGTTTAGTTAGCGCATTATTATGAGTGAAATTATAATAATTGGAACTATAAATTTTATTGTACTTTTTTTTAATAATTTTTTTATAATTAATTGTATACGAATAAAAAGGCTCTTCGAGTAAGACCATTCGATCGATTTCAATATTTAATAAATCTGTTAATTCGTTGATATGAATATGAATCACATTAAAAAGGTCCTTTAAAATGTTTAATTTCTGTGTGTCCAAATCATCAGTATCAGCATCAGCAGCATCATCAGCATCAGCATCATTTGTAGAGGTAACGCTATATATATTTTTAATATTCATGTAAAATAGGTATGATAACAATACTTAATATTAATAGATATTTTATTTATAAAAATTATATTTATTATTGGAATAAAATATATATTTATTTATAAATATATTTATAGATAAATGTATGATATATGATATAAAAAAATGAACTCAATACCGCTGGTGATTACTACAAATGAATCAAAAACCAATAATACATTAATTGACTCGCCGACTCAATATTCACCTGCTTCTGTTGTCATAAATATAGACAATGTATTGGATACAAAAAAATCTAGACGTTCTGTTACAAAATCGTTTACCCAAACAAATAAAACAAAATGGCAACAAACTAAATTATCAAATTATTAACTGTCAATACTAATAGTCATATTATTTATATTTCTAACTTTTTTATGTGTAGGTTCTTTAGATACAGAGTGACCATCTTCATATTTTTCAAATAAATGTGTAACTTTATTAATATATTTATCGTTAAATATAATTAAATTTTTAACACTTTGGGGTGGAAAATATTTACATGTAGAGGAAATTTTTAATACTTCTTTTTCTAATTTATCTATAAAATCATTTTCATTGTGATTATATAATTCAAATTTTATTTTTGTAATTAAAGTATCATATTTTTCGGCCGCATTTCTAAATGCCTCTGCCTTTGTATTGTAATTCAAGGCGCTTTGAAAGGTTTGAAATAATGTACCTAAACTACCTAATGAACCAACTAATAATCCCATTATAATACGGGTATTTTCAGTGAAATAAGTAGAGGCACTAAAAAAAGATATAATACTCATTATACATGTAATCAATATACTAGGTATTGTTAAACATAAGGCTTTTTTTTGAAATAACTCGGAAGAAACTATATATACTTCTTTTTTTCTAACTAGACGATCTTTATATTTTTTAAAAAATACTTCGTCATATGTATTTAAACTATATAAACCATTTTTATTTTTTTTTATTAATGTTGTAGAAGAATGTTCGTTTTGTTCTAAAATATCTAAAATGGATTTGCTATTTATATTATCATGTTCATGTAGAGTATCTTCATTATGTGCTTCTTTATTATCTAAAATATTTATATATATATCATTCTTATTATTATCAGGATCTTTATCGGGATCTATTTCAGATTCTGATGATGACTGTAATATAGACTCTACTAACATTTCGTCAGAAGATAATTCATTATCATTATCATTATTATCATTATCATTATCATTATCATTATCATTATCATTATCATTCGTTTTCCTAATCGTATGTATCACATTTTGTGTTGTACTGGGAAATATATTTGTAGTCATTATATATTAGTTTTAAATAATATTTAAATAAATATTAATAAATTTGATATTATAATTATCATTATACGATATATTATGTACGAGTATTAATGGATTCAGATTATAAAATAGTAAAAGCATTTATAAAAGCTTTACATAAACATAATGAATTCAACGACAACGTGGGAAAAAAAATAGGAAAAAAAATAGTAAAAGATATGAAACATAAAAGAATAGTACGATGTCCTTGTCGAATATTTGATAAATATAATTTGAATATTAATGAACAATGTCCCAACGCCATATATACAATTACTAATATTTGTTATAATTGTGATAAACAAAGTCAGCAATTAGGTGTTGTAAATAGTACTCCCGATAAAACAGTCATACAAACATATATGGATTATAGTAAAAAATATAATATACCGTTTGATACAAATAGTTTTCACAAAGGATTATATAAAAAATATATAAATCAATATATTAAAATTAAAATTACTGATTATAGCACGTGTTCTGCTATCATATTATTTAAGGTGCCAGCGTATTTGACGACATTAGATACTAATAATGATATTGGTGAAGAAGGAACATTGTTAGATAAATATAATAATGTTATAGGATCGTATGATACGTGGATAGATTATGACACTATCATTACAGATTTACAAAAAAATGAACATAATCATATATTAGATCCAGAAAGTCATATACCTTTATTGCGCTACCATTTAACTAAAAAAAGTATTTACCATTCTTTGACTAATCGGGTATATAAAAAATATAGATTAAATGCCACTAACGATAGTTTATATTTAACAAATGATGTTATTGATAATTAGTGTCGGTTGGTGTAATGTCAATGTTAATATATATATATATATTCGCCAAATTTTTTTATTATTAATATTTAAATATTTAAATATACATATATAGTATACGTATGTCTACACGAAAACAAATTGAAACGGTATTACCCTCTACAAAAGAAGATGAAGCCAATCGTTGGAAAGCCTTGTTTGATAGTAAATTTTCAGAAAAAGATATTCGAACCGTTCTACTACTTTATTTTTATTTTAAATTATCAGGGTTATATGACCATGAGTCCAATATTTTTATTATTAGTATTCGGGCATTTTTAACAGCACGAGACCATGTAAACACAATTGAGGATTCGGAGTCATCACAGCCCCCAACAGCGAATACAGATATACAACGTTTTTATAAAAAGTGCCCCGAAGAAACAACAGATATGCCCGATATAGAAGAACACACTACATCTATACAATTTATAATTGAAACGTTACATGATACTATACATATGATTGAGTATGCGCTAGATATTATACAAACACTGATATACGTCTATTCTCAACAAGATACTGGATTACACATGAAATGTATGATACGTCATACTATAATAGAGGATACTGAACAGGAATTAGATTTTATAAAATTATTAAAAGGTATCGCAACAATATTGGAACAGGGTAAGCAATATATACAAACCATCCTACACTCTAAAAAAGATACAGTAGTAAAAAAATGTACACACTTTCGTTCTGAGTATACGTCATCTACAAAAGACTTTATTCATGATATTTTATTATCTACATCACACCGAAAACTAACAATGGATACTCTTTTAAATATCATACGTCACGGTATATATAATTTTTTATTTGATTTCGAGTTAATCGTACCTCGTAATAAATATTATAAACAGATATCTCTACATACGCGTATTCGCAGTATGTTATCCAATATGGATACTATTTTTACAATTATGCCGTTCAGCATGTCAGTACACATTCATAATAAAGAGACATCTTCTGAATCTACAATAATACTAACGCTAGAAGATATGATACAAATGACTTATTATCGTCAAGACACCACTATAAAAGAAGAAGACTTTATGGCAACATTTTTAGATGATTTACATATAGTAGATCATACAACGATATTGGATTTATTTTGTAGATTATATATTCATATATATAATGGCATACTCAATAGTATTCAGTACCAAACATCTACATATGATGACCCCTCTATTGTTTCTTTACAATCAAAATATACCAGTATAGATAAGGTTCATAAAGAGCTACAATCCTATCTTTGTTCGTTACAACCTGCGGATTTATTATTATCGGTTCCGGGCGATGCCGTGGATGATAACCGACATGTCCAAACCTTTTTTGAAAAAAAAACGATAACCGACGAAATATTATCTACACCTACTTTATTTGTATGTAAATGTAATCTGTCCAGTGATCACACAATATTATTAGAAGATGTATTATATTTTGGCTTACGTTTTTGTAATCGAACCAACTCTGGTGTAATTCATCATATAGGAGAAATCGACGACTTGGTTCTAACCGTACAACCGGAAGATACCACAGAATTAAAAAAAATATTAGATATAAGTAGTGATGATGAGGACTATACACAGGTTCATGAGTTACGTACAAAAGACAGTGATCATTCGTATATATTTTATATAGAATGTTCGGAGGTATCCGATATTGAAGAAATGACACGCCAGATCCAATCTACGCCTAAGATACTACAACAATTATCAACAGATATTGTATCTTTTAAAATATATTAACTAATATTAAATAATTAATTTGATACTATATATTCTATATTATGTTTAAAGATAAATCACTATTATTAAATATATTATAATTTAAAGTTAGTGAAATAATGGTAACCGTTCGTTTAAATGCCAGTGAAATAGCCGTCATAACGGGACACAATACATATCAAAATATTACAGAATTAACAGAAAAAATTTTAATTCGTAATCGTTTAAAAAGGGGGGTGTTAATTAAAAATGATATCCAAAAAAAAATATTATCCATACAAGATGAAAAAATACTAGAAACAATTAAAAAAGAACTAAAACTATCACCTACAACAACTAAAAAAGAATTAGAAACACATATTCATAAAAAATATATTGCGCCACTTATGACTATTAAAAAAGAGCAAGACTCTCATAAACAATTAGACGCATTATTACAGACTTTGCCTGTAACAAAAAAAATATTATCGACCTCCGCTTATACCGAGCTTATAAAAAATCGTGGAACAGAACAAGAACAAAAATCATTAGATACGTCTGAAAAAAAAAACAAAGTACATATTACTGCTAGAAATAATAAATTATACTGTAAACCTTTATTTGAAGATGATTGTTGTACTATTATTTTACAAGGAAAAATTGACGGTATGTTACATGATGATACGGTTGTAGAAAGTAAAAATCGTTCTCGGCGTTTGTTTTACCGAATACCCAAGTATGAACAAGTTCAATTAGAAGCCTATATGTTTTTAACTGGAACAAAAACGGCACTTCATATTGAAAATTACAACGAATTAACAAATGAATCGTATTATTATCATGATGATTTATTTTGGACGGAATGTAAACAGAAACTTATAGACTTTACGATTGATATGATACAATCACTATAAGCTATGCGATACACCGTCTTTATCTTCATGGAAATGTGTTTCAGTTGTAGTATAACTATTAATATCTTTTACGCCTCTTACAATCATACACGAATGAGTACATTCTAATGTAATGTATAAACTTTTTACAGGCAAGATAGCCATAATATGTGAGGCGATATTTTGTGTTAAGTGTTCTTGTGTAGTAAATTCAGATGATACATAATCTATAAGACGTTTAAATTTACTTAATCCTAAGGTATGTCCATTTGATACATATGAAATATAGGCATGTCCATAAAAAGGCAATAAATGATGCTGACAAATAGAATGTACTGAAATATTTTGTAAAGATATTTTAATATTTTTTGTTTTTTTAGAATAGGTACTTTTAATATTATTAGAAAGACAAAAATCACTAAAATCTTGGTCTGTTTTTTTGGTATATTTTTTAAAATAGGAATAGGATCTAGAAGGTGTTTGTGTAAGTTCTTCATTTGAGGTATCATACCCTAATTCAGTCACTAATTCCTGTATATGATTCATTACAACTAATATGTGTAGTAATGAGTATATATTATATGTTTAAATAAAGAAACGCAATTAGGTCATTATATCAGAATTAGACGACACTCTTGTTGTTTCTGATGATGGTGTCACGGAGGGTGTTGTCGATGGTGTAGATTCATACAGTGATTTTGTATTAGGATCTATATTAGGATCTATATTGGCATATCCACTTTGTTGCCCAATCGCTTCACTAGACGCATATGCTGCGGTATGTTCTAAATCATACACTTTGTGTTTTAAGTAATCTTTTGGACCGCCCAGTTCTGCGATATCATTACTAGTAGAATACACACCAGCATGTTCTATATTTTTTTTCCTACACGAAGGATATATATAATGAATACTCGTTAGTATTAATATAATGATTAATATAATAATAGTGGTAAAATATATCATATATGGTTAATCTATTAATCTATTACTATTATACTATATAATAATATTAATCGATTAAAATAATAATATTTCAAGGTTTTCTATAAACTATACAAGAAGCATCACAATCTTGGGATCTAGAAGGTGTCTGCGCCGCAAGGTAATCATACGCCAGCGGCAGCGTCCGCTGCTTGCGCTTGCGCTTGCGTCGGAGCGAAGGTGCCTGCGTCGCAGGGTATACACTCCGACTGTGTCTGGTTGGGTATGGAGCCTACATCGCACTCCCCAATCGTTATACTGTGTATCACATGTTGATTTAGTGTCTCCATGGTAACACTCATTATTAGTTAATTCTACAGGAGTCGAGTTTCGAGACCGCCATGCGACCATTGTTACCCCATGTACACGCCATCGGCGTTTCCCGCGAGTATAGGTCCCACGCGCATCGAGACGTGATAAGCCGCCTCTGTTGGAATGATCCTGAGCCATCGCGCTTTGATGCCGTCCGCGCGATCGACATGCTGTCCGTTGGCATCACCGGCCGTGATACCGAAGAGAGTGAGGGTGCCATTATGATCATCATTAAAATATTTCCAGCTTTGGGATCGTTCGTTGCCGTGAACGTTGCCTGTAAACACTCGTGGCGTGAGTGCATTCGTCTGAGCATTTTTTGTATAAATATAATACCATGTGGCCTGCTCGACGTTGCCGTTGTTATTGTTGAGGGCATATTGTACTTTGAACTTCTTGACATACTGCGTTTGGTCGTGGCGGCCTTGTGTAACTACACCTAAAACTTTACGATTGTATTTTAAATCCAACGTCACATGGTCGTTGCCGTCCGCCGCCACATTCTGAGCGCTCCATGCCTGGGCCGAACCAATCATCGATCGCTTGTGGTCCGCATCACTGGCCCACACACTTGAATACTCGCGATCCGATTCGCTGTATGCCAAGCATTGAGTTCCATCTGCGCTACCATACATGTTATCGAGACCGGCAGTAGAAAGAGAGGGCTGGTCGTTGCTCACCGTGCCGCTGTGACAAGACACCCGCGACGTTCGAGTCGTGGTGTCTCGGTAACCCCGAGTTACTGGGTTGCATACCGAAGAATTTTCATTAGAGTTGTATGTACCCGAAGGACACTTCTCACACGAGGTGCCCCCCCCCAATATTTGGTTACCCGCAGGACATGTACATATGGTATTTTCCGCTGCTTTACCTGCTGTCTCAACGAAACCTGTACGACAGACTGTCAATGGCGTACAGCTGCTACTCTGCGCGGTCGAAAAGGTGCCATTCGGACACGCGGTTTTAACTCCGTTATAGCATTTGTCTCCAGCTTCACACGGTTCAAAACAGCTGTCTCTATCATTATTACTGTTAGAACAAGAATGCCCGTCACAATAGTTAGTACCCGTTTTACGTATGTAGCCGCCCGGAATAACAGTAATACTGTTACACTTAGCGGGGTATGAACAACACACAGTGTCGGTACAGGTACCGTCTGTGCACAGAGTGGTTGATGCGTCAGTTTTAAGAATTTTATTGTCACCCGTACATATATGTCCGGTACATGATTGTCCACAGCAATTAGCTTTATCCGTTGAGATACAATCTGACCCCGCGCAGGAATGATTACCAGCTTTTATAATTGTGCCTGAGTTGCCGCCGGCGCCGGTTTTACACCAACTACTTTTATTGAATGAACATTTACCGACAATTGTAGGGGGGACAATTGTTCCCGTACTACAATTCTTGCTAGTTTGTCCCATTGCTAAAGTATGTTTAGCTGTAGAAGCTACCGTGAAATTCAACGTGTCTCCAAAATTAATGGTATCGCCTGTAGACATGGCCTGATTATCTTTCTTAATTGTTCCGAGTGGAAAGGCAGGAACACTACATGTAATATTTTCAAAACAAATGGAATTGTCTGACTCGGTACAAGTCGTTCCGGCACAATAGTTAGTACCACTTTTACTTATGTATCCATCTGGTGGGGTCAGCGATCCGGGACAAATAAGTTGATCGTCAAAACAGGTTGATTCGTCCACGGAATCCGCAGTCATAACACAATCTTTCGCAGCACACTTCCCAGTGGGCGATTTCAGTATTTTACCAGTTCGCACACCCATAGAGATACAAGACCCATTATCTACACAACATTTGGCAATATCATTGTTGTCACAAACGTCATCGTTGCAATAAATTTCGCCTGATCCAGCGATTGGAGTCTTTCCAACAGGACACAGGGCAAGTGACTCTGAACATTTACCTCTTTCAGTAGTTTTTAAATTAAAATCTGAAAAAATTTTCCCCGTATATTTACTAGAATTGAATGTCCAATATCCACGTTTACATGTAAATTCTAGTTGATTTCTGTCATCTCCCGTAAGTTGCTGTATTCCGGGCGCAGCGCTAGTTCCGACTTTTAAAATAAACTTATCTTTGGGTTCTATTGTTAATGTTCCGTCTTCTAGTTCGCCGCCGTATGTAAGTATAAATGATTCTGACGGATTAACAATTTGTTGACAACGATCTGCCATTTTAAATGTGTTGTATAATGTACTATCTGGATCTTGTATTAATTTATTTAAGTCAGTAAGTATTTCTGTTGTAGTTTTACCTACTGATGTAGTAATGACTTTGGGCTCACCAGTATCATCTTTTCGTATGACTGATTTATGCGCAGGAAGTATTTCAAAATTTACTTTAATACTACCTTGTGTAATAGTTAATACATTTATCCTGTCTATCGATATATTTAAAAGAGTGGATAATGTTTCTTTAAATAAAATTTTAAATTTATCCTTACTTATACTAGCATTATCATATTTCATATTGTTACAATTCGCAGCCACACACTCGCCTCTAAGGGCTAATGTTAATTGTACTATTTTATTATTTAGTTGTTGTGATTCACCTAATGTATTTAAATCTGTTAACTCCGTATATGGATCGAGTGTTATTGATTCAAATACTGTTTTAGTATTGGACGTTTTTAAATCACTCGATACGACCGATGTCCTTGAGGATGCTGCTGCTGCTGCTGCTGCTGATGCTGATGCTGATGCTAGTGTCGTCGATGGTGCGGGCGTTGTCGATGGTGTGGGCGTTGTCGTTGATGGTTGAGCGAACGCACCATTATTGAAAAACGAATCTATAGTAGCATATGCGCCCTGTTGCCCAATTGCTTGGCCAGAAGCATATGACGTAGCAGAACTTTTTTTTTTTAAATTATACCGTTGGGATTTAAATAATCGATTATCATTGTTCTCATCTTCGGGATAATCGCCGATATGTTCTACATTTTTTTTATTACACGCAGGATATATATAATGAATACTCGTCATTACTAATATAATGATTAATATAATAATAGTGGTAAAATATATCATATATGATTAATCTATTAATCTATTACTATTATACTATATAATAATATTAATCGATTAAAATAATAATATTTCAAGGTTTTCTATAAACTATACAAGAAGGAGAAATTTTAAAACTCTTTTTTTTGCTTTTTTTAGGAACCACTTCTAATACACATTTCGATTTAACACCATAAAAAGGTGTTGTACAACCTTTTTCGAATATAGGTACTTTACATTGTTTTGTTGCCGTATCGATACATCTTGATCTAAATTGTTCATACGTATGCCGTACATCATTATATGTCAGACCAGACTTTTTACCTAACATCTTATTTATTTCTTCATGTAATACATAGACCCATTTAGAAAAGGTCATTCTATTTTTAAATATTTTTTTAGAAAATTTAGTTTTTTTAAAGTTTTTAGGAAGATTGTCTCTACAATATTTACAAGGTAATATATGTTTTAGCGACAGCATATAATTGTAATAATGATCTATATCTTTTTTAGTTGGATGACAAGGATAATTAAAACTTATTGTATGTAAAAAATGCCATAACGAAGGTCCCCATATACTTGTCATCATGCCATCTGAACTATTATAATCTTTTTTAGTAAAGGTTTTTTTTTTGGTATTCATACTATACTATATTTAGAAATTTATCAGAATAATTGTTTAAATTATACTAATAAATAAATTATAAATAAATTATACATAAATTATACACACGTTTACGTTAATTCTATTAATAAAATATTATATGAAATATTATATGAACTATACATTTAATTATATCATTCTTTTATATTGAACTGGATAAATAACTCATACATAGAAGCGATCCGCTTGTGTGCTTGATCAAAATCACAATCTTTACCTACCTTAAGTAATGTACTATCCCAATAATTAAATAAATTCATATCATCTAAAGTTTTGATTTTATCTTCATCCTCTATCCCATGAACGATGAAATGAAATATACATTTAAACGAATTGATGATAATATCGATTGGATTTCTTACAGTTAGATTAAATATTTCGACACATCGCACAATTGCCCCTAAACATAAATCTCTAAGTATAGCATTAAATTCCCAATCTAAGGCTATTGTTGAAGGTTCTTCTGATGTAAATTTTCCAAACTTTTTTATAAATTCGCCAACATCGTCTTCTTTAAATATTTTTTTACATATTGTACCTATAATGCTAGCCTCATCTTTATGGTCACTTAATAGCTCATCCATACTTACATCTTTTAATTGTGTATCAGTTCTAAGATTATACAGTGTACAAGTCTTTTTAAACCATTCATCCTTACTTTTAAGAGCAGAAAGTATTTTTTCAAAATAGCGCGTGTATATGGTATTTATATCAGTATCCTCTTCCAGAGTAGGAGTCCCTCCAATTAATGTAGTATAATCCTCCTGTAATGTTTTAAGCGTGTTTAGTAATGTTTCTTGATCTTGTTGTACATTATTAAATATTTTTTCGTTAAAATAGTCTGTTAAATCAATATATGTATGTGTATCGTCACTAATTGTTTGAACCGATTCAGATGTATTTTTAATAAATTTTATATTTTTAACACAAATATAGGTAATCACTACAAGATTAATACATATAATAATAACAACAATGGCATAAACTACCCATTTATTTTCATTAAGCATTTTTTCATCAACGTCGGCGCCATATTTTTTTTTATATTCTTTAAGAAAGTGTTCATTTGATTTATGTATAACGCCAATTAGTATAGTTGATACTAATAAAATCGAAATTAATACAACTGAGCGTTTTGTAAATAATACATTGCCAAGTATAATCCATCCAAATACAATGATAATAAAAAAATATTTTATAAAGATAACACCAAATAGGTCATTTGTATCAACACTAGTGTTTTTTTTTGAAGCATGTTTTATATTCGCAGGTATAACAAATAAAAATATAGCACATACAAAAATGAGCGTTATGTATGTGAAATTATAACGCTTTTCAGTATTTGTACTAAAACTAAATGAGCCATTTTTAACTAAATCTTTAATAAAATATGATATATTGGTAATACCAAAATATTGATGTTTATCGTCGTCATACTTGGTAAGCGTACTATACAAAACAACTAAAAATAAACATATAAATACACTTTGTAAAACGAGATTTTGTAGATTTTGCTGCATTTTTTGTAATCGTTCTAATTCTTTTATCTGTTCGGTTTCCGTTGTTTTATTTTTTTCTGAATTGGATTTTTTATTAATAATATTCATAATAAATGTCGAATATATATTGAGATCCCTCCATATCCACCCAATATCAATGCCTGGTATAATTACATACGTACAGTCACCTGTTTTATTATTTAAATCATAACAAATACCTTTAGCACTGGTAGCGCTTTCTTCAACCGTTTTATTAATTCTACCGACAATGTTATCATTTTTTTTTAAATTAAATGAATCTTTTACCATTTTAAGTGATAGTTATATACTATATATAATACATTATTTTAATTATAAAAGATAATTAGAATTAAAATAATAAATAATAAATAATTGATAATTGATAATTGATAATTGATAATTGATAATTAATTACATACAACATTATTCGACATACCTATACAACATACCTATACAACATACCTATACGACATACCTATACAACATACCTATACGACATACCTATACGATATAATAATAACAGATATAATTATGAAGAACACGAACCTTCAACACTATAATAATGCGTTAATACTTTACCGTCTATGCCTGGTTTAGATATAAATAACATATATTTATCAAACACAGGTATTATTTTAAATAATTGTTTTTTTATATCATTTAGTGTCTTTATAATATGTTTTGTATATCTTTTATTAGCGGGTTCAAAATTCACAATGTAATAAAAAATAATTATAGTACTTACGTAAAATTTCCAATCATATAGTATTAAAAACGAACATAATAATTTAGGTAAAATATCTTTTCCAAATAGAGTATTTGAAAAATAAAACAAATGTATTACACACAAACACATAATGACGGATTTAAAAATAAATAAAATAGCCTGACGATATATCTCCTTTTGTTTATTAATCATCGTTATTTGAAGGGGTGTTAGACAACGATTGGATTTAGTCATATATTTATCCTCATCATCCTTAGGTAAAATTTTAAAAAAATCTAATTTTTTTATTACTAATTTTACACAACTAACAATAATGTTTATAAAGGACATTTTTTTTGAAAATACTTTATCACTTTTACCACAATCAATAGTAGAATTTGTAAGTGTTTTTTCTTTTAAATTAAATTCGTCTTTAGCCATTAATAATTAATAATTAATAATTAATATATATATAAGATATTTATTTAATAATGATTTATTTAATAATGATTTATTTAATTATGTTTTTATGATTCTATTAACTCATTGTATATTTTTGTATAATTTATCAGTTTTGACTTACTTTTTTGAATATAGCTTAATTTAAATATTTTGTCTATTTCTTTATAGGTAAAGGAATAATGGTGAAGTACATCTAATAATAGTTTTTTATATTTTTTAGTAGAATATTTACTAAATAGATAATATAAATAATGTGAAAAAAGTTGAAAATTATATTCGTTAATATGTATCGTATTACAAATCGAACGTATATATTTTATATTACAAAATTTATAATTTAATTTGCTTATAATAGGTGATTTTTCTACGGTAGTATAGGACACATATTCTAAGGAATGTTTTTTATTGTGTAATATTAAATTAGAATATTTAGATAAGGTATAATTTACATAATTATACAAAAAAAGGTTAGTATGATCGTTTAAATAATACTGGGTTATACGTGAAAACAAATGAATATATTGATTAAACTCGCACAATTGATTTAATTTATTATCAAAGGTATTTTTAGTATTATGTTGAAGATAATATAACATATTTTTATATAGTAATAACGAGATATACTTTGTATCTTTGCTCATAATATAACCACATTCATTAATAGACAATGGCTCAGATAATAATTTATAAGTACTTTGATAGATATCAATATCTAAATCATTTTTATTATGTACGATAATTTGTTGGATGGGTATTAAATTAAATTTTTTATGTATATGTAGATAAATTTTAATTAAATCTAATATATTTGATATAGCTTTAAAATTGGGTGGAAAATATTTTTGTATCCGTATTAAATTAATTTCTGAAATAAGAATATTATGCGTATGAATATAATATTTACTAAATGATGATATTTCGTATTCCGAGAGCAGAGGAAAGGCAAGATACATAGAGAATTTACGAAATGATTTAAAAAAGGTTTTATATTTATTTGACATAAACACAATAGGAATATAATTTTTTTTCCTTTTTTTTCTTTTTCTTATTTTATTTTTCTGATTTTTCTGATTTTTCTGATTTTTCTTATTTTTCTTTTTTTCTTTTTTTTCCGTATGATTATAGTCTATAATATAATCTGTAATATATTGTAAAATATTTCGTTCCGTTACATTAAATTGATCGATTTGATTAATAATAATTACTTTATGTTCGCTTTGATTATTAAATAATAAAGAAATATCTTTAAAATGTAATATATTTTTTATTTGGTCTTTAATTTTATCGGTTGCTTTAAAATCAATTAAATTAAATTCAAATATCTTAAAATTATGTTTTTTTAATAAGTAGTGTAAATAGGTTGTTTTTCCGATTCCGCATGGGCCCGTTATTAGTAAATTAGATTTATATGTTTCATTTTTATTTTTCATTTTATGTACTGTTATATATTGGATCCATTGTTCAATATATTTATAGGATTGATTATTAATATTAATGTAATATTCATTTTCCATAGTATAATGAATGTATTAGTATAATAATCAATAATTATTAATTATTATAATGATATATTTAAATAAAAACAAACATATATATGTTATTCACACAGAGTATCGAGTATATCCCACGTAAGATTACACTTCTTAGCCCATTTACATTTTTTTTTCAAATTAAATAAATTATTATGTTTACCTGGTTCAGACGTATTCAAATAGGCATTAAAATCCATCTGTGATATGTTACATGTTCCTAAATGATTCGTATTATTACAAATACCTGAATTTAATTGACCATTAGTAAAATCTATATCCCAATAATCAGGACAATCACTAATTTTATGTACATCTATATCCTTAATAGTGATTGGTATTATTTTATGTCTTTTTTTTTTCGGAATGGTAAAATAGGCACGAATTGCAAATACTATACGCAATACTATGAATAGTCCTATAATAAAATAATATGTTTTTCTCTTTTGTACATGCTTAATGATGTTTTTTATAGTACTCATATATTAATATACTATATATTATTTACTATAATATATATATATATTATAAAAATACTCTAACACTATTATAAAAAAAATGTATACAAATGTATACAAATGTATACAAATGTAGTAATACTAACAAAGTTTAAAAGTGTACGATATGTTTATATTTTTTCAAACCATCTGGTCTCATGTATTTAGGATGTTCCATAGGAACAGGTAATTTAGAAATGCTTTTTAAATAATGCACATATTGTTTAATATTCATAATAATATTATCGACACAATATTTAATAACGAGATGGTTCATATATGCCACTTCTTCTTCTGTATGACCGGTATTTTTTAAATTATCTAGATAGGTTGATCTCATAACAACTAATACGTTGCTTTCTTCTTGTTCCGTTATATCATATCCCCCCTTCGAACAGTCTTTAACATTAGTAATTATTTTTTCTTGAATATATTTTATATTATTATTGCTAAAAAAACGTTTATATGTAGCGGTTACCTTAACACCGGGAATAAGATTTGATTTATATAAAGCGGGAACGACATCTGTTAATTCATATTTATGTGAATTATTTAAATCTAACGTAACACGACCATTCATTTTTATTATTATAATATATAATATATATACATATAAAATTATTATATATATTTAAATTTTATTAATTAATTAATTATTTACTAT
>Ga0115001_10001315_pt1 | contig 19157 bp, 16 predicted proteins | sample ArcticOcean_MG_C_12_FD_89869 | JGI IMG/M metagenome (GOLD analysis project Ga0115001, IMG submission 89869) | Marine microbial communities from western Arctic Ocean - ArcticOcean_MG_CB8_130 | ecosystem: Environmental > Aquatic > Marine > Oceanic | place: Arctic Ocean: Canada Basin | collected... | reverse complement strand
AATCAGCCATAGCCATAACTGCATATCGACCTTTAGTTGTTAATTTCATTATAATCCTATATTTTTCTTATGTTAATAGCTTATTCCTACTAAAATAGTCAAGTTTATAAAAAATTAAATTGTCGCGATAAAAACATGCTATATATCTATTCTTTTTTTGAAACTAATTATCATTACCAACTAATGAAACCAAAAAGCACAGAAATATTTATACCTGGACCTACCGGAAGACTTGAAGGAAAATATTATAAGAATCCAAAATTTGGTTCGCCAGTCGCAATAGTGCTGCAACCGCATCCACAGTACGGGGGCTCGATGAACAATAAAATTGTTCAGACAACTTTTAATATTTTTTTAGAAAATGGCTTTTCTGTAATCAGAATTAATTTTAGAGGGGTTGGTAAGAGTGATGGTGTTTTTGATAATGGGCAAGGAGAATTATCAGACGCAGCTGCTGCTTTAGATTGGATTGAAAGAGAAAACTTAGATTATAGTCAATGTTGGGTTTCAGGATTTTCATTTGGTGCTTTAATTTGTATGCAGTTAATTATGAGGAGACCTGAAGTCAATAACTTTATTGCTATATCGCCTCAACCAAATGTCTACGACTTTTCTTTTCTAGCGCCGTGTCCAACATCAGGACAAGTCATATATAGTGATAACGACGAACTAGTAACTAAAGAAAGTATTGATGAGCTAGATAAAAGAATAAAAAATCAAAAAGGTATTGAGGTAATCTTTACAAAAATTAAAGATTCAAATCACTTTTATAAGAACAAAATAATTGAGCTGGAAAAAGAAATCAAAAAATACATTAAAGAAAAAACTGCACTTATTTAAATTCAATAATATCACCACCTGTAATAGGTTTGCTCGCTCCCGTTGTTTTGGGAAATGAAATAGGCTTTTTAAAAAAAGATCTAATCGCAAGATAAGCAAACGCTTGAGATTCTATAAAATCACCATTTATTTTATAATCATCAATATTACTTATTGTAATATTGCTTAATTTTTTTATACGATCAAAAATAAATTTATTTTTTCTACCTCCTCCACACAAAATAATTTCTATTGGTTTTGAACTAAAAAAACTTAAAGCATTTACAATTGTTAGAGATGTCAACTCAGATAAGGTTGCAACCGAATCTTTCAAGCTTAAACTACTTAATGGGCTAAGATTAAAATCATTTATATCTAAAGATTTAGGAGGTGATAATTTATAATACGGATCACTTAAATAAATATCTAAAATATTTTTATCTATATTTCCAGTAAAAGCAATCATGCCATCTTTATCGAATTGGGTTTTGTCATCAGATTTTAATTGTAATATCTTATCTATTAGACAGTTACCTGGGCCAGAGTCAAAACTTATCATTTCTTCATCTTTATTTAGATAAGTTAAATTAGATATGCCACCAATATTAAAAAAAACTAAAGGAATTTTTAGTTTTAATTTTGTCTGTAATAATTTGTGAAATATTGGAACGAGTGGAGCTCCTTGACCGTTGTTTTTTATGTCATTTTCTCTAAAATTATAAACAACCTTAATGCCAGTTAGCTGAAACAAAAGTTTTCCGTCACCTATTTGTTTTGTTTTTTTGTATTTAAAACTATGAAAAATTGTATGCCCATGAAAACCGATTAGGTCAATTTCTGATTTATTTAGTTTAAATTTTTCAATAATTGAGTTAACAATTTTTGCATGGAGAAGGGTTATTTCTTTTTCTAAATTGTCGATTTCTGTTATATTTGTTTCTAAATCTAAAATTAAATTTATTTTTTTTTTTAGACCTCTTATTTTAGACTTTATTCTGTCTTCGTAGGGTAAAAAGTGATTTCCTGTGAAATAAACTACATTTTCACCGTCAGATTTTATAATTGATGCATCTATACCATCGCAGGACGTTCCACTCATTAAACCGATACATGTAATTAAATTTTTCATTAATAATTATTTAATTTATAACTATTATTGTGTAAAAGTAATTTTAATTCAAATTATCTATGCAAAATAACTTTATAAACGAAATTTTTTTAAGGGGTTTTTTTCATCAGTGTACAGATAAAGATAGATTAACTAATTTGATCAATAATAAATCAATTAAGGCATACATAGGATTTGATTGTACTGCTTCTAGCTTACATGTTGGAAGTTTATTGCAAATTATGTGTTTACGTTTGCTACAAAAACATGGCCATCAACCAATTGTTTTACTTGGTGGTGGTACAACACTTATTGGTGACCCTTCTGGCAAAGATGCGACTAGAAAAATTTTAAATGAAAAAACAATTGATAATAATATTAAAAAAATAAAAGAAATTTTCAAAAAACTATTAGATTTTAAAAATAAAAAAACTATACCTATTTTTGTAAATAATGCTGAGTGGTTAAATAAATTAAAGTATATAGAGTTTTTAAGAAATATTGGTAAGCACTTTACGATTAATAAAATGTTAAGCTTTGATAGCGTAAAACTTCGTTTGGGTAGAGAACAATCTCTTAGCTATATGGAATTTAATTATATGATTTTACAAGCTTATGATTTTTATAAACTAAATGAAGAACATGATTGTATTTTACAAATTGGAGGTTCGGATCAATGGGGAAACATTATTAATGGCGTTGAATTGGTTAGAAAGATGAGTCAGAAGGAGTCTTTTGGCTTAACGACTCCGTTAATAACACTTTCTTCGGGAGCTAAAATGGGTAAGACAGAGGATGGTGCAATATGGCTGGATGAAGAACTACTTTCTCCTTATGACTATTGGCAATTTTGGAGAAACACTAATGATAATGATGTAAAAAGATTTTTAAAATATTTTACAGAAATTGATACAGATGAATTGGAGAAAATAAATAAAAGTGAAAAAAATATAAATAGCTTAAAAATTTTATTAGCGAATGAAGCTACGAAAATACTTCACGGGGAAAAGAAAGCCAGAGAATGTGAAAATACTGCAGAAGAAACATTTAAAGGTAGCGGCGCCGGTCAAAGTTTACCAATTATTTTAATAAAAGAATCAATCATAAAAAATGGAATTAATGTAATTGATTTTTTAAACATTACTAAAATTTTGAATTCAAAAAGTGAAATTAGAAGGACAATTAATGAAAAAGGTATCAAAATTAATGATATTGTTTTAACTGATGAAAAAAAAATTATTGATCTAAATAATTTAGTAGAAAGTAATTATATTAAAGTTTCACATGGTAAAAAAAAACACTTTAAAATTAAACTTAATTAATTATTTTTTTTTATTTTATCTAAAGCTCTAGTAATAAATCTTGGTGTTAAAGTTTTCACGGGGTTTACGGTAGTTTTAATTTTTCCAGGTAAACCTTTTATTTTAAAACTAACGCCAAAAACACCCTCACCTGCTTTTTTTCCAACTAGAATATTGCCTACAACAGGTATCTTTGAAATTAGACTATTTAACGTTTTAGCAGGAACTAGTGTCCCACTTAAACTTATCAAACCACTTTTTTTTTCAACATAACCATTCATGTGCATGGAAACACTCGATCCTAATGCAAGAATTTCTTCTATAGTTATTACATTCGTGTCATCTTCTAAATTAATTTCCAAAAAATCAAAACTGATCCCCTCGCCAGATAATATATCTGCAACACCTCCTAAGTCTGCCAAGGTCAATAGCGTTGCAAAAGCTGGGGCTTTGAGAACTTTAAAATTTTCAATAGTAATTTTTGATGCAGAACCAGTTTCATCAAAAACTGAATTATATAATAATTTTCCATCTTTAATGCCATCAAAAAATTTATAATCAGCTAATAAAGCTTGCGGTGAGTCGGAGTAAATTTCTAATATTTTTTTATTATTTTCATCCTTTTTTAAAGAAATATCTAGAAATTCATTTTTTGAAAATTCACTTTTAGCTGAAAGTTTTTCAAATTTACCTTTATTAATACGTCCTATTAAACGAAAATCATTTAAATGTACCTGAGATTTAGTTATTAAATTATTTAAGCTTATTTCTATATCTTTTGTAAAATTTTTTAATGGGTTTTCTTTATTGTCAGCTGATAATTGCTTTAGTAAATAAGTAGTGTCGTATTTTTTTCCTACAACATAAATTTTGTCTTTAAAGTTAATTTTAAAATTATTATTTTCTTTACCGTCTTTGAATGTTAAGACAGTAATATCAGAAATTGATTCTATTTCCCTTTTCTTACCCAACTTAAAATTTTTGATAGAAATTAAATTTTTACCTTCTGAAAAATTTATATTGTTAAAAATAATATTATTTTCAATAAAATTAATCTCACTTTTAATATTGCTCTTATTTTTATTACTAGTTTTAAAATTAATTAATTCTAAAAAAATATTTTCTGCTAAGTCAAAATCAATTAAATATTTAGAATTTTTTCTATTTAAATTATTTGTAATTCTAAATTTTTTATTTTCTGAAGAACCTAAGTTATACAATCCATCAATTATTAAAAGGTTCTTATTTTTTTTATTTAAATTTACTTCTAAATTAGTTTTAGAAATTGTTATTTTTCTAATTTGCTTTTCAACAAAGCTACTTTTAAAGACGTCTTTTAAGATTATTTGAGATTCTGAAACGCTTCCGTTTGATTTGTATTCATAGTCAATCAATTTAAAATTCTCATCTATTGTGAATAAAAATTTATGTAATAATGAACCTTGTGCCTTTACTTTATTTCTTTCTAAAAATTTTATATTTAATTTAGCGAGCAATTTATTTACTGCGTCTTCGTTTAAATTAAATTGTGAATTAAATTTTCCTTCGATTCTTATTTCTTTATTTCTCATCAAACTAGTAGATCCATTAGATATAGAAATACCTTGGTAGTTTGCACTTATTGAATTAATTAATGTTAAATTTTTGTCAGATATAAAATTAAGATTTACGTCTTTAATTGATAAGTCATCAAATACTTTAATGTTAACTTTTTTTAAAGACCCATTAACTTGGTAGTCGTAGATATTTGAATTTCCATCTAATTTTACATTGATTAATATTTTTTCTATTTCGCCACTATTTAGGTTATTAAGTAAATAAGTTTTAAGATTTGAAGGTTTGATCCGCAAAACTAATTTTTGAAAATCTTGAATATTAAAATTTTCAATTAATATAATTGCCTGGTTTATTTCATTTTTAGATTTTAAAATTGAAATTATTTTTGAGTATATATTTATTTCTTTTATTGGTATTTCAACATCCTGATAAATAATTTGAGGCTCAAGAGTTTTGAGATATATTTGAAATTTTCTTACATCAAATTTAACTTTTATTTTGTTTATTCGAAGTTTAATATTGGGATCTTTTTTTTTTATCTCTTTAATAATGATATTATTAAATTTAGATGTCTCTATTCCGAAAGTAGACAGGTAAAATATAAAAAAAATAAGTAGAGACAGTGTGGTCAGTAATAAAGTGTATATAATTTTTTTCATTATGACCGAAATAAATTTCCTTCAATAAATTGATCTAAATTTCCATCCAACACATCATCAGGATTTGTGCTTTCAATTTTTGACCTCGTGTCTTTTACAAGCTGATAAGGTTGTAGAACGTAAGAACGTATCTGATGTCCCCAACCTATATCTGTTTTTGTACTTACATTTTTTTGCTCTTGTTCTTCTCTCTTTTGAAGTTCGTACTCATACAGTCTGGCTTTTAACATTTTGTAACAGGTCTCTTTATTTTTGTGCTGCGATCTTTGGTTCTGACACTGTACAACAATTTTGGTTGGCAAATGTGTGATTCTAACTGCGCTGTCTGTAACGTTAACATGTTGACCACCCGCTCCGCTGGATCTGTATGTGTCAATTCTCAAATCTTTTTCATCTATTTTAATGTCAATTTCATCATCAATTGAAGGATAAACCCAAACGCTGGCAAAACTTGTGTGTCTTCTAGCGCCGCTATCAAAAGGTGATATTCTAACTAGCCGGTGTACACCTGATTCATTTTTCATTAATCCATAAAGATATTCACCGTTTACTTTTAACGTTGATGACTTAATTCCAGTCTCTTCACCTTTGTGCTCACTGATAATTTCACAACTAAATAATTTTTTGTCAAACCACTTTAAATACATTCTTCTCAACATTTCAGCCCAATCTTGACTCTCTGTACCTCCAGCTCCAGCATGAATTTCTAAATAAATATTTAATGAATCATTTTCTCCTGACAAAAAACAGCTGACTTGAGTATTTTTTATTTTTTTTTCTATATCTTTAATTCCATTTAAACAATCAGAAATTATTTCTTCATCAGATTCTTCTTTAGCAAGACTATAAATATCTTTTAGGTTTTCTAGTTCTTTTTTTGAACTATTATATAGCTCAATAACTGTTTCAAAATATTTTTTTTCTTTAACAGTTTTTTTTGCTTTATTATTATCTTTCCAAAAATTTTCTTTTGCTATTATAGAGTTTAAATTATCTAATTTTGATTTAATATTATTTGATTCAAAGATACTCCTTGATCTTATTTAAAGATTTTTCAGCTGCACTTATTTGGTGATCTAATAATTCCATTAATAAAACTGTCTAAACTTAATTAAACTATCATAATTTAAGTCATTATCTAAATTATTATTTTTCATCTTTTCAATATCACTTAATTTGAAAGCCTCAACAATTGAATTTGGATTGCTAAAATTTTCTATTTTTCCAGTATTGTAGTTTATTGCTGCAAAAAATATTTCTTCTGGCGCAGAGAATGACTTGAATTCATCTTTGTACAATGCTTGGCTAACGAAATTTTTAAATATTGGTAGGGCTGCTTTAGCTCCAGTTTCATATCTTCCAAGTGTCTTTGGTCGGTCAAAACCAATATATACGCCTACAATTAGATTAGATGTTGCTCCGATGAACCAAGCATCAAAATTATCATTAGTTGTCCCTGTCTTACCGGCAAGAGGGACGTTTAAATCTTTAAGTTTTTTTCCTGTGCCTCTTTGAACTGTTCCTTCTAGCATGGACAAAATTTGATAGGCAGTTTCTTTGCTTATAATTTGTTCATAATTGTCTCTAATAGATGGAATTAAGTTTTCTGTTTCTGAAAATTTGTCACATCCAACACATTCACTTTTCGCTGAATTATAAATAGTTTTACCTCTTCTATCTTGAATTCTTTCAATAAGAATGGGATTAATTTTTTTTCCACCGTTAACAAAAGTTGAGTAAGCATTTGTAATTTTCAACAAAGTTGTTTCTGCCGAACCTAATGATACAGACAATAGTTCGGGTATTTCATTATAAATATCCAAATTATTTGACAGTTCTAATATTTTTTTCAAACCTAAATCTTGGGCTATTCTTACTGTCATTAAGTTTCTTGAATACTCCACACCTTTTCTTAAAGTAGTTGGACCATAAAATTCTTTACCATAGTTTTCTGGTTTCCAATTTTTTAAGCCAATGCCCTGTTTGGCTATAAATGGAGCATCTAAAATTATAGAATTTGGGGAAAAATTATTTTCTAGAGCTGCTGCGTAAACAAAAGGTTTAAAAGCGGAACCGGGCTGTCTTTTGGCTTGTGTCGCTCTATTAAATTCACTTGAATTAAAACTAAACCCTCCTACTAATGCTTTAACTTTACCGCTAAATGGATCTATAGCAACTATAGCCCCATTCACTTTTGGGTATTGCTTTAGCTCCCACTTTCCATTTAATTTTTTATGTACATAAATTACATCATTAACTTTAAATGAATCATAGATAGTTTTATTTACTGCCCATTTTAAATTATCGAATGTAATAACCTCTTTCACTTTTTTATTTAAAATTTGAAAAACTATTTTTGAATCTTTGACATTTTTTATTTCGGCAAAACTCCAATTTAAACTAGAATCTATTTTTTTCTTTTTTAAAATTTCTTTCCAATTTTTCTGAGTTTTCGTATTTAGAACTGGCCCTCTCCAACCGTGTCTTTTATCATATGACTCTATTCCTGCTCTCAAAGCACTTAAAGCGTAAAGTTGATAATTAACATCTAAAGGAGACTTAATTGATAAACCTTCGGCATATAGTTTATCAAATCCATAGTTGTCTTTAATAATTCTTCTAATTTCCTCAGTATAATAGTTGGCTTCTTTAAGAAGTTTTATTTTTCTTTTTTTTAAATTAATTTCTTCTAATTTATATTTTTCTAATTCACTATCGCTAATAAAATTATTTTCATTTAAATTTTGCAAAACTAAGTTCCTTCTTAATTTTGCCTCATCATAAAATCTAAATGGATTATACTTACTTGGAGCTTTTGGTAATGCGGCTAACAAAGCAGCCTCGGAATAGTTTAACTCTTTAACGGACTTATCAAAATATTCTAAGCTAGCTGCTGCAATGCCATAGGTTCCACTTCCCAAATAAATTTGATTTAAATAAAGTTCTAAAATTCTTTCTTTATTGTAAGCTTTTTCAATTCTGAATGCTAAAATAGCCTCTTTTATTTTTCTTTTAAAAGAAACCTCGTTCGTTAATAAAAAGTTTTTTGCAACCTGTTGCGTTATGGTAGAAGCACCTTCTAGTCTTTTGTCGTTAATGATGTTTTTAAAATTATTAATTACGGCCCTTATAATTCCCTGTGGATCTACACCAGGATGATCAAAAAAATTTTTATCTTCGGCTGAAAGAAAGGCATTTATTACTGGCTTGGGGATTGCGTCATAAGGTATAAAAAATCTTTTTTCTATTGCATATTCTGCGATGAGTTCTCCGTTGTTTGCATATACCCTGCTAGAAATTGGTGGTTCATAAGTTTCAAGTTTTTTATAATCAGGTAATCCTGAAGAAAAATACCAAAGAGCAGAAAACAATAAAAAAAATATAGATAGGATTATAACAATGAGTGTTTTGATTAGAGTATTAAAATGACTAAACATGATTCCTATCAGATAAAGCTTAAATTTTGGCTATCTTAAGGCGTTTTATGGCTTTCATAGTTGATGATAAAAACCAAAAAGTTTTGTATAGTATTGACATGAAACGTTTTAAAAAAAATTTATTAAATTTAAACACTAAAGGAATTCACTCAAAATGGAAAAAAATTTATACATTGATGCATCGCATCCTGACGAAACTAGAATTGTTCTCAAATCAGATAATGGAATTGAGGAGTATGAGTATGAAGATAAGAACAAACTAAATTTCAAAAATAACATTTATTTAGGTACGGTAAGTAGAGTTGAACCCTCGTTACAAGCAGCTTTTATTAATTTCGGAAGAGTAAAACACGGTTTTCTTGCCTTTAACGACATTCAATCAGACTATTATCAAATTCCAACTGAGGACAAGGAAAAACTTCAGGAGGCTGAAGAAAAAATTAGAGAAGATTTAAAAAATAAAAACTTAGATGATTTGAATAATGAAATTAATTCAGACTCTGAAACAGTTGAAAACGAAAATAAAAATTCAGAAAATAGTGGGGATAATACTGAAATCGAAAAAAATGAAAGTGGGCCTAGCGCTGCAACAGAGGGGAAAAGTACTAATGCGAGAGAAAAATTAAAAAGTTCATATGGTCTTAAAAGATACAAAATTCAGGAAGTGATTAAGCCGGGTCAGATTATTTTGATTCAAGTAATAAAAGAAGAAAGAGGGAATAAAGGTGCTGCATTAACTACTTTTATATCTTTAGCTGGTAAGTATATAGTTTTAATGCCTAACACAGCTAAAGGAGGAGGTATATCTAGAAAAATTTTTAATTCTTCAGACAGAACAAAAATTAGAACTATTTTAAATGAAATTGAAATTCCAAAAACTATGGGTGTTATTGTAAGAACAGCGGGAGCCAACAAAACTAAAAATGAAATTGGAAAGGATTTTCAAAATACGTTAAAAACATGGAACCAGATCCAAAATATAGCATTAGATTCTAACGCTCCATCAGTAATCTATGAAGAGGGAGATGTTATAAAAAGAGCTCTGAGAGATATTTATGACAATGATACTTCTAATATTTATATCGACGGTACTGAAGGGTATCAAAAAGCTAAATCATTTATAAAAGAATTAATTCCAAAAAGTGCTAAATTTTTAAAAAAACATAAAGGTAAAATTCCTTTATTCCATGAGGCTGGGATTGAAAAAGAGCTTAATAATCTTTTTGATCCTGTAGTAAAATTAAAATCTGGAGGTTATTTAGTAATTAATCCAACAGAAGCCTTGGTAGCAATAGATGTTAATTCAGGACAATCCATTAAAGCTTCAAACATTGAAAAGACTGCTCTAAACACTAATTTGGAAGCCGCAGAAGAAATAGCAAAACAAATTAAGATTAGAGATTTATCCGGTCTAGTTGTTATAGATTTTATAGATATGATGAACTTTTTTAATAGAAAATTAGTTGAAAAAAAAATGAGAGATTCTATTAGAAAAGATAGAGCAAGAATTCAAGTTGGTAAGATTAGCACTTTTGGACTATTAGAAATGACAAGACAAAGACTAAGAGAAGGTTCAATTAAGTGGGAAACAAATCTATCGCTAGAATCTTTTGCCTTAAAGGTAGTAAAAAAATCAGAGATGCTTTCATTTACAGACAAGGTAAAAATTATAAATGTGCAAATTCCCGAGAAAGTTAAACACTATATTGATAAAATTTTAAAAAAAGAAATTAAGTATTTTGAAGATAAGTTTAAAATAAAAATTAATTTTCTTGCGGACCCAAATCAAATTATACCTGAGTATATTATAAATTTGTTAGATAAAAATAAAAAAGTAATTAATAAAATTGAAAATATAAATAAAATTGAAAATATAAATAAAATTGAAGATTTTAGAAAAGAAAAACAAGTAACGGTAAAAAAAACAAAAACCTCTAAAGTGGCAAAAAAAAGCATAGAATCTTCTTCAAAAAAAACAAAAGAAAACGCTAATAAAAAAGATAAAAAAGATAAAAAAAAATCTCCTAGGCTACTATGGGTGAGAAGAAAAAAAAAAGCTGCTTAAATTAAACCTTTAGAGGGGCTACTAGCAGCGGCATAAAGCAATTTTTGCATTCTGCCTGCTCGAAATGCTTGGCGCCCTGAAATTACAGCGTTCTTAAAAGACTCCGCCATTAAAATTGGGTTTCTCGCTTTAGCAATTGCACTATTAACAAGAACTCCATTGCACCCCAATTCCATTGCTATAGTAGCATCAGAAGCGGTGCCAATTCCGGCATCAACTATAATTGGTACTTTTGCATTTTTTATTATAATAGATAAATTAATTTTGTTTTGTATCCCTTGACCTGAGCCTATAGGAGAAGCTAAAGGCATTACTGCAGAAGCACCTAGATATTCTAACTCTTTTGCTAATAAAGGATCGTCTGAGCAATAAACTAAAACTTTAAATCCTTCTTTGACTAACACTTTTGTTGCTTTTAAAGTTTCTATCATATCAGGGTATAAAGTTTTTTTATCTCCTAAGACTTCAAGTTTAACCATTTTCCATCCACCCATCTCTCGAGCCAATCGTAATGTTCTAAGAGACTCATCGGCATTAAAACATCCTGCAGTATTAGGGAGGTATTTAATTGTTTTTGGATTTAAATAATCGGTCAATAAAGGCTTTTTTTTATCTAAAATATTTACTCTTCTAACCGCTACAGTAACCATGTCTGCTCCGGAAGCTTTAACGGCTTGGACTGTTTCTTTAAAATTTTTATATTTACCTGTGCCAACTATTAATCTTGATTTTAAAATTTGATTCCCAATTTTGAAAATATCTTTTTTCATAAATTCTAACCACCTCCAATAAAATGAACTATCTCTATTTTGTCATTATTCTTTACATAAACTATTTTATATTTATTTCGATTTAAAATTTTTCCGTTTAACTCTAAAGCTATTTTTTTATTGGCTATTTTGTATCTTTTTAACAGCTCCAATATTGTATGTTTATTCTTTAGTTCTAACTTGCGTCCATTTAATTGTATTCTTGCCATAATTAAGATATTTAATACGCTTACATTCAAAAAAAATGAAGCAAAAAATTATTATTATTAACGGCCCAAATCTTAATCTTTTAGGAGAGAGAGAGAAAGAGAAATATGGAAATACAACCCTCAATAAAATTGAAAAAAAATGTAGAAACTTTGGGAAAAAAAATAATATTCAAATTACTTTCAAACAAACAAATATTGAAGGTAAAATTGTCGATTATATTCAAGATTCAAGAAAAAAATTTGATGGATTAATTATTAATGCAGCAGGATACACGCACACTTCTGTGGCAATTAGAGACGCTTTAATGATATTAACTATACCTATTGTAGAGTTGCATATTACAAATATTTACAACAGAGAGAAATTCAGGCATAAATCGTTATTGAGTAAGGCAGCCAAGAGTGTTATTTGTGGATTTGGTACTAGAGGATACGTTCTTGCATTGGAAGGGTTAAAAGAAATTATTAAAGATGAAAATAGATAAAAAACTAATTAAAGAACTAGTAGATAATTTAGATGAATTTAAATTAACTGAGCTAGAATATCAAAGTGGGGACACTAAAATTAAAGTTTCTAAAGGCGTAAAAATGTCTAGTTTAAATAAAACATCTGAAGCCGTGGTATCAAATAATAAAGCTGTATTAAACGATAACGAAGATGGAGTTAGAATAAAATCTCCAATTATTGGTACGGCATATATGGCTCCAGAGCCAGGAGCTAAACAGTTCATTCAAGTTGGAGATAAAATTAAAAAAGGCCAGACTATACTGATAGTTGAAGCTATGAAAACCATGAATCACGTTCCTTCTACCAGCGAAGGTACAGTAAAAAGTATATTGGTAAAAGACGGCCAGCCTGTTGAGTTTGGTCAAACTTTAATTCTTTTAAAATAAATTTAATGTTCAAAAAAGTTTTAATAGCTAACAGAGGAGAAATAGCTGTTAGAATAATAAGAGCCTGTAAAGAATGGGGCATTAAAACAGTGGCTGTTCATTCGGACGTTGATTCTGAATCTATGCATGTCAGACTTGCCGATGAGAGTGTGTGTATAGGTTCTCACCAACCACAAAATAGCTATTTAAATATTTCATCTTTAATGTCAGCTGTTGATTTAACTGGAGCTGAAGCAATTCATCCTGGTTATGGTTTCTTGTCTGAGAATTCAAAATTTGCAGAAATTGTTACTAAACATGGAATTAAATTCATAGGACCGAGCTCTAAACTTATCAGTGAAATGGGCGACAAAATTCAAGCAAAAAAAATAGCAAAAAAATATGGGCTTCCTATTATTAAAGGTTCTGAAAATGGAGTGAAATCTATCGATGAGGCTAAGTCTCTTTGCAAAGAAATAGGATACCCAGTGCTTATTAAGGCAGCCGCAGGTGGTGGTGGTAAAGGTATGAAGATAGTTGAAGAAGAAAATAAACTTGAAAATCTTTTTTTAACTGCCAAAACTGAAGCTAAAAAATATTTTGGAAACGATGAGTTGTATATTGAAAAATATTTTAAACACCCTAGACATATAGAAGTTCAAATAATGTCTGGTAAGAATAGAACAATTCATTTAGGAGAAAGAGATTGTTCAGTTCAACGAAGACACCAGAAATTAATAGAAGAAACTCCTAGCCCGGTTTTAACTGAAGAACAAAGAAAAGATTTACTTGATAAAACAGTAAAAATGGTTGAACAAATTGGATACGAAGGCGCTGGTACTGTTGAATTTATCTATGAAGATGGAAAATTTTATTTTTTAGAGATGAATACAAGGGTGCAAGTTGAACACCCTGTTACTGAGGTTCAAACAGGGATAGACATAGTCAAAGAACAGCTTTGGATAGCTTTCTCAGGAGAAACAGCTTTAAAACAAAAAGATATAAATCCTAGGGGTCATTCTATTGAGTGTAGGATAAATGCTGAGAATCCAGCTTTAGACTTTCAGCCTAGTCCAGGAACAATAAGTGTTTGTCACCAGCCCTCTGGATTCAGAACTAGAGTTGATGGATCAATATTTCAAGGTTGCAAAGTAACTCCTTATTACGACAGTTTAATAGCTAAAGTAATATGCAAAGGTAGAAATAGAACTGAAGCAATTCAAAGGACATTAAGGTCGCTAGATGAATTTGTTTTGGAAGGTATAACAACTACGATAGATTTACATAAAAAAATTCTTAGACACGAAAAATTTTTAAATTCTGATTTTGACACCAACTGGCTTGCAAAAGAAAAATTTTTTTAGACATTCTCACAACCAATAAGCCATAAATCATAAACAGGGTGGTCTAATGGGTTAAGAGTTGTGCTAGAAGAAAAAGTCCATCCATTAAATACGAAAACCTGGTCTTTTACATTATCTGAAAGATCTTTAACTTGAATATATGCTGCTTGGCTCTGTTGCGATAAGGATTCAACGTTTCCACATTTTATAGCTTTAATTTCAAGCAAGCCAAATTTTTTTGTTTCACCTAAAAGTAAATCAATATGAGAAGTTTTTGCAGTTATCTTGTCTAAAGCAACAATATTAACTCTTGTTAGTTTGCCTTCTGACTCTGAGATTTTTTTTTCTTTTAAGTTGATGATTTTTTTTTCTGAAAAATTTTTAACTTCTAAATCTTCTTTCTCAAAACTAGGCTTTAAATTTTCAAGATTAATCAGCGGAATAGTAATTATTTTATCTTCAGCAAAAACAATAGTCGAAAAAATTAATAAAAAAAAAAGTTAATTTTGCCAAGTTTCATATTTTTTTTTATTTTTGTTTAATTTTGATATAAAATTTGGTTTGTATGAATTAGTTGTTCCAGTTTGATTTTCCAAATGTTTTTTCTGCCATAGGTAATTTTCTTTTTTATCTTTAGGCAACTCGTTGATTGTGTGGTGCATCCACAAAAACCATTCAGAGGTGATTTTTGATGCTTCTATATTATCGTGGTACACTACCCATCTTTCGTCTGTTTTAGACTTATAATACTTATTTCCAAAAGAATCTTTTCCAACAAGTTTTCCAAAAAACAATGTTTTCAAAAATGTTCCAAATGTTTGTTTGTGCCACCACGTAAAAATTTGTTTAGGGTTTATCATATTTTAAATTCACACACTCTACGGGTGTATATTAATTTCTAGACACTCGCTGCATTTGATATATATCTTAAATAACATTGATTCCAAAAAATTTATAATGAAAAAATTCATAGTTGAAACCTATTATACGTGTACATTTAAGACCGTTCATACTCTCGATGAGCTAAACGATGTAGAATTATCTAAAATTGACGCTAGAAAAGATGGAGAAGTAGAAGTCATTGAAGTTAAACTTAACAATAGAAAAACCAAAAAAATAGGTGATAAAAGTAAATCAGATGATAAAGAAATCAAAAAATCTGACGAAGTTTCAGCGTTGCTAGCAAGCCAAATAATAAATTCAAAAGATAATCCCATTAACAATGTTAGTTTAAAAAATAAATCTACAGGTCAGATAGAAAAAAGATTTAAAATGCCTGATAGAAGAAAGGGATACATCCAGAAGGCACAGATTGGTAACCATAAAGTATATTTACACACTGGTGAATATAATGATGGAAAAATTGGAGAGATTTTTATTGATACTAATAAAGAAGGTGAGTTAGTTAAGGCTATGATGAATAATTTTGCTATAGCCATATCTCTAGGCTTGCAATACGGCGTACCTTTAGATGAATATGTTGATGCGTTTATTGACACTAAATTTGAACCATCAGGTAATGTTGATGGCAATGATAGAATTTTGAGTGCTACATCTATACTTGATTATGTGTTCAGAGAGCTTGCGATATCATATTTGGGAAGAGAAGAATTAGCTCATACCCCTTCTATTGCTAGTACTGCAGATATTAGTGATGGTGATACCGACGATAAATTTTTAAAAATCGTAAAAAATATTACATCTAAGGGCTTTGTTAGAAGTAATTATGAAGAAAAGCTTGTAGATCTTAGCGATATTAGAATTAATCTAAAAACTAAGAATTAGTTTTCTTATCTATTTTTAAACTAAGCTCCTTTAACTGTTTTTCATCCACTTCAGAGGGAGCTCCCATTAACAAGTCCTCTGCATTTTGATTTAAAGGAAAGAGTGTAACTTCTCTAATATTTTTTTCACCCGCTAATAGCATGACAATTCTATCAATTCCTGGTGCTAGACCTCCGTGCGGCGGTGCGCCATAACTTAAAGCATTTATCATTCCGCTGAATTTTTCATTTACATCCGTTTTATCATAACCTGCAATTGAAAATAATTTATACATTAATTCTGGGATATGATTTCTAATTGCTCCTGATGATAATTCAATACCATTACAAACAATGTCATATTGATATGCTTTAATCTCTAGAGGTTTGTCAAAATTTAGTTTTTTTTCATCACCCTGAGGCATAGAAAAAGGGTTGTGGCTAAATTGAATTTTTTTACTTATTTCATCCAACTCAAACATTGGGTAATCAACAATCCAACAAAATGCGAATTTATTTTCGTCAATAAGGTTTAAATCTCTAGCTATTTTTTCTCTCGCTAACGAAGTAATTTTTTCTACATCGTTTATTTTACCGCAAGCAAAAAATATACTATCTCCTATTTCTGCATTAGTTATCTTCATTATTTCTTTCAGTGCTTTTTCTGAAAAAAATTTTCCTACAGGACCTTTGGCTGAAATCTCGTTATTTTTTTCAATAGTAAAATAAGCAAGACCAGAAGCCCCCTGCTCTCTAGCCCATTTGTCGATACTGTCAAAGAAACTTCGTGCTTTATCTTTTGTATTTTTAGTTACAATACATCGAACGTTAGCTCCTGATTTTACTAATTTCTTGAAAATATCGAAAGTTACATCCGCTCTTGTAAAAATATTAGTTAAATCATGAATCAGTAAAGGATTTCTTAAATCTGGCTTGTCCGTGCCATACTTGAGCATGGCCTCCTCATAAGAAATTCTAGGAAATTTTTCAAACATTAGTTCCTTTGATGAAAAATTTTTAAATAAATTAATCATTAGCTTTTCGACTACTTCAAAAATATTTTCTTGTTCAACGAACGACATCTCTATATCTAATTGATAAAATTCACCTGGGCTTCGGTCAGCTCTAGCATCTTCATCTCTAAAACATGGAGCGATTTGAAAATATTTATCAAAGCCTGAAACCATAATTAATTGCTTAAATTGTTGTGGTGCTTGAGGTAATGCGTAAAATTTTCCAGGATTCAATCTGCTAGGAACTAAAAAATCTCTTGCACCTTCTGGACTTGAAGATGTTAGAATTGGAGTTTGGAATTCCAAAAAACCTAGTTTTGACATTTCGCTTCTTATAAATGAAATAACTTTTGACCTTAAAACTATATTCTTATGCATTTGGTTTCTTCTAAGGTCTAAAAATCTATATTTTAATCTTATATCCTCTGGGTATTCTTGCTCACCAAAAACTGGCATTGGGAGGTCTTTGGCTGCTGATAAAATTTCAATTTTATCTATATTGATTTCGATTTTTCCTGTTTTTAAATCTTTATTTTCTGTTCCTGGTTCTCTTTTTGCAACATCTCCATAGACTTTTATTACTGACTCTGGTCTAAGATCTTCTAAAATTTTAAAATATTTATTTTTATTCTCAATTACACATTGCGTAACACCAAAATGATCTCTTAAATCAATAAAGAGCAGATTACCGTGATCTCTTTTTCTGTGAAGCCACCCTGATAAATAAACTTTCTTGGGAGCGTCTACTTCTGTCAATTCTGCACAATTATGAGATCTATATTTATTCATTTGTTTAATGCTTTTTTTATTAGATTAATATTTATAGATTTTCCAGCGGATAAAGAAAAATTGTCTAGCCTATCAATCAAATCAAATATACTTTTGTAAGATCTTTCAATGTTTTTAAGAATATATTCAAGTAACTTGTTGTCTATTTTAACCTGTTTGTCTGAAAAATTTTTACTTATAATTACTTTTATTAACTCATCTGTTGGTAAATCAATACCAATATTAATAAAACTGCTGAATCGTGATTTTAGATCATTTAATTTAAGGTCAAATAATTGAATAGGTTTTGAAGAATTAATAATTATAAACTGATTGGATAAGTAACATTGGTTTATAATAGAATAAAATAATTTCTCATTTATATTATTTTGATAGGCATCTATAATCAGACATTCTTTTGTTTTTATATCAGGTAGAGAGTTATTTTTTAATTTTGACGCTTCAATAAAAAAAGAGTTAATTTTTTTTTTGAAAATATTAGCTAAATGAGTTTTTCCACAACCAGATGGGCCAAAAATATTTATAAAACGGCTAGACCATTTAGGCCAAGTTTCTATTAATTTATATGCCTCAAAATTATTTTCAGAAACATAAAAGTCTTCTTCAAAATAATTAGTTTTAAAGGGAAATTTAAAAGTTAATTGATTCATTTTAATTAAGCCTTATCCGCCACTTATTATCTGTAATTTTAATATTAATTTTTTTTTCAAAAAGTTTATCATTTAACTTATTTAATCTTCCTTTATATTTTAATCTTATTTTTATGTATTTATTTGTCATCTCCGATACAGAATAATTTTCGATTAAATCTATAGAATCAAAAATAGAACTAATTTTTGAATAATCATCAACTTTTTTAACATCTAGAAATAAATCTAAAAAGGAAGGCGTGCTAACATCGATTAAGTTTTGCCCTTTCCAAATTTGATTAATTTCTTCTTTTAAAGTGTGTATTGCTTCTTCATAATTTTTTGTCTCATTTTTAGAATATACTTTAAGATCTATTCTCTTATTTATTTCTTTTTTTTTAATATAAGTTTTAACGTATGCTTTAAACTTTTCTTCAGTAAAATAAATTATTAAAAAAGCATAGTTTTTACTTGTATTTAAGGAAGTTATTTTTTTCATGTCGATCAATTCTAAATTTTCTTTATTTAAATTTATGTATTGAAGGTCTTCAATATTTTCTAATGCTAAGTTGTAGTTGATTAATATATCGTTAGTACTTTCTGATTCGATTTCTTTCTTTAGCCAGTTGCTATAAAAAAAATTATCGTCATACATAAAAACATTGTTGTCCTTAATAAATATAGGAAGTAGAGTTAAAGAAATATTTTTAACATCTGCATAAGAAATTCCATTTTGTGAAAGGAAATTAAAAATTTTTTTCTGATCAAACTTAACATTTACTATTAAAATATTTTCTTTCTTTTTTTTTTTTTTAATGATTT